>Ga0181574_10000704_pt1 | contig 31248 bp, 52 predicted proteins | sample 101ome_24_FD_145600 | JGI IMG/M metagenome (GOLD analysis project Ga0181574, IMG submission 145600) | Coastal salt marsh microbial communities from the Groves Creek Marsh, Skidaway Island, Georgia - 101410AT metaG (spades assembly) | ecosystem: Environmental > Aquatic > Marine > Intertidal zone... | reverse complement strand
AAAAGATATATTGTTGATTGGGGAGACGGTCGTCAAACCATGTATAGCGGTCTTTGGTATAAAAAAGAAAAAGTTTTTAAATTAGTAGAGGCAAACCTGCCGACGTAGCACAATTTGGTAGTGCAACTGATTTGTAATCAGTAGGTTGGGGGTTCAAGTCCCTCCGTCGGCACCACGTTTAATTATGAAAGAAGTATTTGTATTTGATGTAGATGGAACTTTAACAGAAGCAAGAGGTTCAATTGATAAGGACTTTGAATCCTTTATGATTGATTTCTGCTCAAAGAAGGATGTCTATCTCGTCACTGGATCCGACCGTCAAAAGACCTTTGAACAAATAGGTCCAAATTTATACGATGCTGTCAAGGGAATCTGGCACTGCAACGGAAACGAGTATTGGGAATCAAATCGTCGAGTAAGAAAAAAAGATTATACTCCTGACTATGAATTTAAACATTACTTGACTCAGGTTGTTCATCGAAGTAAGTATCCTATTAAGACAGGCAATCATATTGAATTAAGAACAGGTATGGTTAACTTTTCTACAGTTGGTCGTAATGCAAATGCAGACCAAAGAGAAGCCTATTACGAATGGGATAAAAGAAACAAAGAAAGGTTCTATATTGTTGAGGATATTAATAAATCATATCCTGATGTTCACGCAAGTATTGGTGGACATATAAGTATTGATATTGCTCCTCGTGGAAATAATAAGTCTGAGGCAGCAAAAGTATTAAATAAAAAATATGACTTCATTCATTTCTTCGGAGACAAGATGGAGTATGGAGGCAACGATTATCCACTTGCCTTAACGATAGATTTAGGAAAGATGGGAAAGAATTATCCTGTCTCATCCTGGAAAGAAACCTGGGAGGGTTTAAAATGAGTAAAAAGAAAATAACATATGTACACGAATTGAAAGATGAAGTAAATCTTGAAGTCGTTGGTACAATTGAAAAAGTAGAAGGTGGTCGAACATATGTCCGTCGTATTGATGGGTACATAGTTGATATGCCTACTGAAAATATTGTTGAAGAGGTTGAGATTAATTAATGATACGTTCTGAAAGAGGTGAAAAGAAAATTGACTGGTACGTAAAGTGGATTGCATCCATTTTGGTATTGTCAGCAATTGTGTTTAGGTCTTCAGGTCCTGAATTTCATTTGCTTGATTTATACTTTAGCTTTTTCGGAATCGGATTATGGTTGTGGGTAAGTTTACTTTGGGAAGACCGAGCACTTATCCTTTTGAATGGAACTGCATTTATTATATTAGCTATTGGTATTGTAAAAGATCACGGCTATTGGTGGATGGAGTTCTGGAAAAATTTGTTATGAGCCCTTGTAGTTTAACGGATAAAACAGTCGGCTACGAACCGACAGCTAGAGGTTCGATTCCTTTCAAGGGCGCCAAGGAAAATAAACTATGAATAGAAATGAAACGCAAAATTTGGTCAATGCTTTAAAGAAAGAAGTAGTGACTGTTGTATTTAAAAAGATTAATACTGAAGAGATTCGTATTATGCCATGTACTCTTAATGAAGAAATTCTTAGAGAGAACGGAGTCACAGGTGGAGTCATTAAAGATTTCAATCCTGATAGTGACCACCTCGCAGCATGGGCAATGGACAAGAAAGCCTGGAGATCCTTTAGGTTAGAAACTGTTATCAGTTGGGAAGTAGGAGAGCCAAGTGGCCAAGTGGCCTAAGTCTCAACCGTGGCATGACGGTGTAAGAAAGGAATTCAGGTTTGAGAATGGATATATAATATCGTTAGTCAAATTTACAGGTTCTTATGGTTATAAAACAAATCAGTGGGAACTTGCGATTATGAAAGACGGAGACTTCGTAGACCCGCCTGCGGAAAGAATGGAAAATATATTGGATGATTATAGAAAAGCCGATGTAGGTATCTATGGTTATCTTGATGATCCTGACGCGGACAGAATCATCGAAATGGTAAAGAGGTTATAATGCCAGTTAAATTTGGAATGAGTCAAGTTATCGTTGATAGAAATACAAAAAAGAAAGCAGTAAAACATGAATATATGAAAACTAAATCTACTGCTGAATTGATTGCTTTCTATAATGAAAACAAAAGACCAAGATTAAAAAGAAAAGTAAGGATTGAATTAGAAAGGCGAAATAAGATTGGAAAAGCTAATGTCATTTTTAGATAAGTTAGCTTATAAGTCCACACAGGCTCTTCTTATAAGTGGAATTGTATTGTGGCTTTTAATTATAGCAGCTGCTTTATATTCTGTCTTGGCAGAAGATCCTATTATTGGGTATACTGAACATGGTGTACCTGTTTTAAAAAGTGAGGTAGAAAATAATGAGTAGAATGAGAACTGCCCATATCCGTAAAGAAGCGGTGACCGGGTCAAATGATTCAGGTTCAGATGGTCCTGATACAATGTATGTTGTCGACCTGCTTGAAAATGGTCAAGTAGTTGAAAGTCGTAAGCTGCCAGGAAAGAGTAGCTCATACGCACAGGATGTTGTTGAAAATTGGGAGAACGGAATAATTCAATTGCTCGTTGACTAATAAATATATCAAAAGAGGTATATTCAATTGAGTAGATTACAAGGTTCAGGTACAATTTCTATGAATGACATTCGTAACCAGTTTGGTGCGAGTGGCAGTCCTGACATGGCAGAATACTACAGAGGTGGTGTTAATGCTTCAAGGGTTCATAGTTATGGTTCCGGTCACAACACAACAGTTCCCACAAGCGGAACAATTGATATGGCAGACTTCTATAATACACATAGAGGCTGGCATTTGGTGTGCGGTCAAGTTAACTTCGGTTCAACAATTTCAAACTGGGGTTATTCAAACGGAAGTGTTATTCCTGCGATAGGTTCAATCAATCCAACAAATTATCGAGGAGCAACAATACTTGGAATGTACCGTGTAAGAACAACCTTTAAAGGAACACAACACTCACAAGTAATTTATATGCAAGGTGCTTTACCAAGAAATTGGTTTAACCGATATACTGATGGAAGCTTTACATTATACACGGCAAATGCAAGTTGGAACCGTGACTTTAGCCGAAATAGAACAAGTTGGATTTGGGGTTCTAACTATGTTAGCTCCACAGCCCCATATTCAAACGGAGCAGTAATTTCACCAGAAACTCCACAATAGGATTATATAATGGCAATCAGATTTGATTTAATAACTGAAATTAACGATACAGATTTCAACCGAATGTTTGATGACTGTATTGATAATTTAAATGGCGGAAGTTATCCTTGGGAAGATACACCAGTTGCCCAAGGCGATAACGAAGCAAAACGTGCATATCTTCGCACACAATTTCAATCACACCTTGATGCAGAAGACGGGGTTCTTTTTGTTTGCTCTGAAGATGGATACGCTCTCACATTAAGCTCGGGGTTTGTAAATGGTACTCACTTCCTTGGAACGATGATACTTATTGGTCGTAATCAAGCAGGAAGTAAATCATATATGTATGATGAAGAATATCATGCAGCAAGAGAAGCGTTTTGGGACGAAGTGAATTATGTAACTTGGGAATTTCAAACACTCGGCGCAGGTACTGCTTTCTTTGACCATATAGCAAATGTTTATAATGATACAGTAGCAAATAATCCGGAGTGGATTCAGAACGCCCGAATGGCACGAGCACGAGACGGAGACATGGCTGGTGAAATTGTAGCAGCTGAAGCAAACACAACTATTATTCCTGCTCATTCAGTACAAGAAAATCAACTCGGCAATTCTGGACTCAAAATGGTTGTGTCGGAATTGATACCTGACGACACAGGAGCTGATGATGAATTTGAAGCTGAAGATGACCCAGAAAGATTACAATGGTTAGAGGGTACTCACCCTGACCAACAACCAACCGCCAATACGGCAGAATAAGGAAATACATAATGGTAAAATATAAAGGCAGTAATGTCGAAACTTTAACCCCTTCTAAGAAAGCAGTTTTAGACAGGGCAATGAAACCTTATGACGGTCTTTCCGATGGGCCTTTTAAAAATGTCTTTGACAAAATGGAAGGTACATTCAGAAAAGAAGTCATTAATTATAAAGTTGAAGATGGATGGTTAGTTAAAGAAACTGCTATTCGTGACTTTAGAGATAATGACTATCACGATACTACAACGGTTCAAAGAATCGCAAGAGTAGAAAAATAAAAAGGGGCCTAAGCCCCTTTCGTTGAGATTAAGAAGAATCTACTTTTTAGTCCAGGCTTGTGCTCCAAAGAATGCAGCAACAATACCAGCAACAGCAATAAAATAAACTCCCGCCATATCTCCAAGAATATCAGCAGCCTTTTCATAACCGACTACATTAGAACCGATTACTAATACAGGATAAGCTAACATTCCATATAATGAGAACCATGCCATTTGTCTTTGAGCATCTCTCATAGCATCTGCATCTTCAAGTTCTTTTCTCTTGAACTCTAAATACATTGCTTCTTCAGCTTTAGAAACTTTACCGTCTCCGTTTGTATCAGCAGGATGATGTCCGCTGTTTTTCAATTCTTCTTCCATTTGTTATTCCCCTTTGATTAAGGTCCAGATACCCCAACCCAAACCGGCCCAAGCCGCGAGTTCAACGATACCTCCGAATAATAATATAGATCCGCATATAGCGATTAGGACTCCTCCATCCAAAGACGTTCTTTCGCCTAATCTATCTTTAATAAAATCTAACATATTTCTTCTCCTTTTTTATTTTTAAATTACTAAACTATATGTTCAACTCGTGATTTCTTAGCGGTATGTTTAACACCACTCTTTGTCACGTAAGGTTTAGTAATTCCTTTACTCCCTTCCTTAATGAACAGCAAGCTTGCCATACAATAAGAAACGGAAACTAACATAACTATCAATAATACATATTCTATCATTATGAATCCTTAAACTGTATTGATACTCCGCACCCACAGGATGCTTCCTCTTTTGGATTGATGATTTTAAATGATTCGTTCAATCCTTCCTTTACCCAATCTAATGTTGAGCCGTTTAAAAATGGTACTGAGATTGCGTCTATGACTAACTTAAACTTTCCGTAATCTTCTACAAAATCAGTGCTATCAACCTCATTAGCGTAATCAATAATATACTCCCAGCCAGCGCAACCACCAGGATGCACACCCAATCTAATGTAGCTTGGATTCGAGCCTGCCGTTCTTTCAATCGCCTTAGATATTGCTGCATCTGTTAACTCTACCATTTATTTTTTCTTCTTTTCTAATACTTCTAACCTTGCTTCAATTGCATCAATTAAATTCTTAAGTTCAGTAGTACCACCCGGAGCAACAGGAGGATGTGAATCATCTTCAAGTAAACGAATTCTACCTTCGTGCTCATCAATCTTTCGAGTGATGTGTGGATACTTTTGTCTCCAAAGTTCAGGGTCTTGACCAAACCAAGTGAATCCCCATCTCTCAACTAAGTATTCCATAAAACTATCAAACTTACCTACTGCCCACAATGCTGCTCTTGTATCTTTAAACCAAAACAAGAAACCTGCACCTGCGATTGAACCAAGGATTGCTGTATAAATCCATAGAGTATCAGAAAATAATCTCTCTATAATGTCCATTAATTGTCCTTAGTATATTTTGTATAGTTATCCATTGAATGATCTGCAAGGCCGTCAAAAGGCTTTAAATTAATCCAGGAAGTAAGTATACCGCGGACTTTATCTTTTAACTTTCTCCACCAAGCAAGGTTCTTAATAATACCATTATAGTTAAAATACATAACTTGACCGTGATGACGATACCCCATAAACCAAGGTGGTATGACAGTTACTAAATCATTGTTATTTACAAAACGATAATGTTCAACTTCTTTAAAGTTGTTTATGAATTCTTTGTTTCCAACTCTTGGTGAACCAAAAGTAAATAATACAGGCTTATGTACTTTCAATCTTGAAGCAGCAATTGTTGCCATTGCTCCACCGAGAGAATGTCCACATATTCTGATTTTCTTATCTGAATGTTTGCCAAATACTTTTATGACATCTTCCCAGATATCATCAACTTCGTTTTGGAAACCGTTATGTACCCAACCACCAACTTGAGCTTTATCAGGCCAAATATTTAAATCAGCCTTAAGGTCGTTGAGTTCTGTAGGTTCAGTACCTCGACAGCATAGAACGAATTCTTCTTTATTCCAAACACAATGGGCTTGTGCTCCGTCATGGTCAATAAACTTATGACCGGTATAACCTAATCGTTTGAAGTGTGGCTTTGCTTCCTTACCATCTTCATAGGCAATCTTTGCCATTTCTGCGAATTTCACAGCATCACTTTTTACATCACAAAATTGTACTTTCTTATTCATGATTTCTCCTACTGAGATATATACAATTATGTTCAGCAATTATTTATAAATAACTTCATATACAATATGAATTAAATCATGAGGTGACAAATGGCAAACAATTTAAAAGAACTAACAAGGCAACATCACGATAACGCAGAAAGAACCGAATTCGCAGACATGTTGCTTTCAGGACAAATCAGTCCAAAATTATATCAAGAATATTTACACGCCCAATTACAAAATTATATGGTATTGGAGTCAGCAGTTGAGGTTCCGATGGAACTTGAACCTATCTTTAGGTCAACATTAATTGAAGAAGACTTACAAGAATTAGAATCAACATATGAACTTGACGAGATAGAGGATAACTTTGAATCTGTTGTGGAATATAACAAACATATTCATGCTCTTCTTGAAGATGGTAATAATGAAGGTTTACTTGCTCATTTATATGTAAGACACTTTGGAGATGCTCACGGTGGACAAATCATTAAACGAAATGTTCCTGGGTCAGGTCTTATGTATGAATTTGAAAACAGAGCAGAATTAATTAAACAAGTAAGAGAACTATTACATGATGGAATGGCTGACGAAGCAATGATATGTTTTGAATATGCAGAAAGACTATTCCACGAACTCATGGATAATTACAGAAGTAATCCTGATGAGTACGAGCCAGAAAATTACGCAATGGCAAGGAAGATGGGTAGTTGGGAAGACGATGATTGAGAGTCCATTATTTGATAGGTTAAGAAATTTATCGGAGGAGATCCGTGGTATATTTGACGCATACATGGATCCTGTTGATAATCCAAAGCATACGGCAGATTTAAATGGATGGTCAGATTGGTTTTGGGATAGCGAAGTAATTCGTAAAGCTCATTTAAAAACTATTGAACCTGTTGGTAAAAATAAATTATGGTTAATGCACATTAATGTATTTCCACATTTTGATGTCGACCTTCCAATTTTAGGTTTGGATATTGTTGCGAATCCTAAAAAGATTTCAGGTTGCTTTTGCGATTACTCTCCTTTACACGACCGACCTCATGTATACTTAGAGAAGTTTCAATTAGAAACAAAAGATCTTACTTGGTCAAGAGATAGAGAAATGCCTGACTGGGCAAAAGAAATCTTTTCTGAAAATATTGTAGGTGCAGGTTCAATCCGAGAAGGATACGAAACAGACCAACTTTGTAATATGGCAATGTCCATTATTCAGTTCTATATGTTAGAGATGAACAATCCTCAGTATCAAAAATTAGATTGCTTAGATACAAAAGAAGCACAGAACAAATATTGTCGTAATCAGAAAATGAACAAGATGCTTCATTCCTCAATACTCGCAATGGGTGTACCTGAAGAAAGAAAGAATCAATATGTAGAAGAAGTTTTGTTCGAAGAAGTATAGACACTTTTGGTGTTATACTTTTGTTCAAATATTCCATTCATGAATATAATAGTTTCCTCAATTTTAATAAAAAATTAATATAAATCAAGAAAAAAATTAAGTACTCCGGTATATATAATGGCTGTTACCAACGGTAACACATTTCAAAATCACTAAAGGAGTTTAAAACTTATGAATAAGTTAGTTGTGGCCGTATGCCTGGCGGCCTCAGGAATTGCCACCCAAGCAGTTGCTGATGAAAAAGATTATGTTGCACGTTTGAATGATAATGGACTGTATTGTGCTCGAGTAGAAATCCAAGGTATCAATGGTTTAACCACACGCAAGACTCGCTGCCGTACCTTAGAAGGTTGGGAAGCTGCTGGTTATATCGTAGGTGCTAAAGAGGTAGCAGAGGTAGAATAAAATGTTAAAGACAGTCCGAAACTGGACCCTTGCTGTTTTATTTTTTGGAGCTTGTATTACTGGGTTCTTAGCACCTATTCTTTGGCCTCATTTATACATGCCCTTTCAATCACCAATTTATGGTATCCCTCTCGTTCAGCATCATGTTGAACTTTGTGACCGACAATCACTCAGTGTCATCAACTTTTGCGAGCCGCTCGACCCCCTTAGAGTGGCTTAATAAATAGATTGACATCTAGTTAAAACTTTGTTATAATAGACCTAACCAATTGATTAATCAGTTGGTTGGGTTTATACACATTACAAAAATTAACTATTGACATATCACCCAAACTAGAGTATAATAGACGGAATACATGACAAAAAAAGATTCTAAGGAAAATACTGATATGTCCGTTGTTGCTTTAACACCTGATAAAATTCACCACGAGATTAGTAAACATATTTCAAAAGGGGTTCCATATATTGACGCTTTAGTCGACTTCTCCGAGAAGAATGGAATTGAAATTGAAACTATTGCTCAAATTGTTAAAAAGTCGTCAATCTTAAAAGAAAAGATTCGGACTGAAGCAGTTACTCTGAAGATGGTGAAAAAGGAAGATGAACAAGATATCACAGACTTTAGCAAGTGATGATAGCTTTAATGCTTACGTTAAGTTCCTTGCTTTAAAGAAACATTTTACAACGGACAATTACGATTACTTCAAATATAATGGAAAGGTTCGTGCGAATTACGAAACTTTTATGTCAAGAAGTGATGCTTACTCATTCGCAAAATTAGCGAAAAAAGATGACTTCGAAGGACTGATTTTAAGTAACATTTTAATAAATAAAAACATCTGGGTTCGAGATTTACTCGATAGTGAAGCCGAAGCCAGACATATGAATTGGAGAAAGAAGATAGAATCATTAGGTTATGTCTTCAAATCCGAGCTTGCTCATCTTGACGATGAATACAAGCGAAACTTTATATCAAGAGATGGACAACATCCTTTGGTAATGACTCTGTTATTACAGAAGAAGATTAGTTTAGAGACTTTTACTATTCTTGCTTTCATATCAAATATATTTTCATATTGGAGTGAGAAAATAGTTGACAAACATGTATCTTTTGATATAATAGACAAATCTAAAAAGTACAAACCCTTTTTGGATTTTGAGCCGAATCGTTTTAAGACAATAGTTAAGGAACGGTTCGATATTTAATACGACGCTATATAACGCTATACATAAGGAGAAAAATTATGGCACTAACTGACTTCTCTTCTCTGAAGAAGAATCGTTCGAAGACTCTTGACAAGTTGAACTCTCAGCTTGAGAAGATTTCTTCAAAATCATACCAAGACCCAAACGCAGGGAAATTTTGGAAACCAACAAGAGACAAAGCTGGTAATGGATTCGCAGTAATCCGTTTCTTACCTGCGCCTCAAGGTGAAGAAATGCCTTTCGTAAGGTTGTGGGATCATGGATTCCAAGGACCTACAGGTTTATGGTATATCGAAAACTCTCTAACCACATTGAACCAGGATGATCCTGTATCAGAGTTTAATTCAAAACTTTGGAACAGTGGTGTTGAATCTGACAAAGACCAAGCACGTAAACAGAAGCGTAGACTGAAGTATACTGCTAACATCTATGTTGTTAAAGATTCAGGCAATCCTGAGAACGAAGGTAAAGTATTCCTTTATCAATTCGGTAAGAAAATCTTTGATAAGTTGAATGACTTAATGAATCCAACTTTCGAAGATGAGGATCCAGTAAATCCGTTTGACCTTTGGGAAGGAGCAAACTTCCGTCTCAAGATTAGACAGTTTGAAGGTTATCCTAACTATGATAAGTCTGAATTTGACCCAGCTGCTCCATTGTCTGATGACGATGCTGAGTTGGAAAGAATTTGGGGAGAGCAACATTCTCTTGAGGAAATTGTTTCCGAAAAGAACTTTAAATCATATGCCGAGTTGAAAACAAAACTCTATCGTGTTCTTGATTTACAGAATGATGAACCGACTGCTTCTGCACCGGTTGCTGAAACTGCAGATGAATTGGATTTATCCGATATGTCTAACGACACATCTGTTAATGAGCCAACAATGGCAACAGCTGAACCTAATGTAGGTTCCTCTGTTAGTGACGATGATGATGACCTTAGTATCTTTAAGGAATTGGCACGTAATTAATAATGAAACGGCGAGAGGGATCTTCGGGTCCCTCCTTTTTAAGGAGATTATATGTCTATAGAAAAAGAAACCACAATACTTGATTTTGATTTTGGTTTTACTGCTGTTGATGCTGATGAACTTGAAGTTGTTAGAGAAGCAAAGCAAGTAGCCGAAACTACTTCTGCGACTGCAGAATCTAACGCTGCTAAGGCTCAACTGATTTACGACGCAGTTGTTCCTTTATTAAATAACTTAAAAGCAAACCCAGAAAAGGATTACATATATTGGCCAAACCGATATGAGAAACTTGATGCGTTCGCTGATAAGTTGTATTCTATATTAAGTGGAGAATAATATGAGTTTACTCGATAAAATGTTAAAAGCAGGTTCGATAAAACAGTCCGCTGTTCTATCTGATTCTGCATTCTTCCAGGATAAGGATCCTATTCAAACAGAACTACCTATTGTAAATATTGCATTCAGTGGTTCGTTGAAAGGTGGTCTTATTCCTGGTCTTACTGTTGTGGCAGGTGAATCAAAAAGTTTCAAAACTTTACTTGGTCTCTACTGCATGAAAGCTTACTTAAAGAAATACCCAAAAGGTGTTGCTTTGTTATATGATTCTGAATATGGTATTACACCTGAATATTTAGAATCTTTTGATATTGATACCAACAGGGTAATTCATATTCCAATTGAAGATGTTGAACAATTAAAGTTTGATATTGTAAAAAGATTGGATGAAGTAGGTAAAGGTGATAATGTATTCTTGATGATTGACTCAATCGGTAACTTGGCTTCGAAGAAAGAAGTTGAAGATGCAATGTCTGAAAAATCAGTTGCTGATATGTCGAGAGCAAAAGCGCTCAAATCATTGTTCCGTATTATTACACCAAAGCTGACTACAAAAGATATTCCTTGTATTGCTGTTAACCACACATACAAAGAAATCGGCTTGTTCCCAAAGAATATTATTTCTGGTGGTACAGGTATTTACTATTCAGCTAACCAAATCTTTATTATATCAAAGGCTCAGGAAAAAGAAGGTACTGACTTGGCAGGTTTCAAGTTTACTATCAATATTGAAAAGTCAAGATATGTTAAAGAAAAGGCGAAGTTGCCGTTTAAAGTATTGTATGATTCTGGTATTCAAAAGTGGAGTTCATTGATGGACCTTGCGATTGAAGCAGGTATGATTACAAAGGCAACACAAGGATGGTATAATTTGACTGACCTTGAAACTGGTGAAATCATTGAACCAAAACGTAGAGGTAAAGATATTGAAACTGATGACGAATTTTTTGAACAATTAATTCTGAATGAAAAATTCAATGCCTTTATTGAAAAAAGATATAAGCTAACAATGGTGGAGGAACAAGATGCTCGAGAAGACGATACTGTCGAATCTGATACTGAATGAGGATTACTGCCGAAAGGTATATCCTTATCTTAAATCCGATTACTTTGATGATACCGTTCTTCGTAAAGTATTTGAAACGGCTTCTGATTATTTAGAAAAATATAAGGAGCCGCCATCTATTGAGGCACTTAAGATTGCGATTGACCATCGTAAGGATTTGAATGAAGAAACTTATCAAGGCGTTCATGCATTTGCCGATGAATGTCAAATTGATAAGGAAACTGGAATTGATTTCTTAATTGATGAAACAGAAAAGTTTTGTCAAGACAAAGATTTATATAACAGTATTCGTAAATCTATTCTTATCCTTGATGGTCAAGACACTGTTAATGGTAAAGGAGAAATCCCAAGGCTGTTATCCGATTCGTTAGGTATCAGCTTTGACCAATCAGTAGGTCACGACTTTCTTGAAGATATTGATGATCGTTATGAACATTATCATCGTAAAGAAGAAAGAATCCCATTTGATGTTGACATCTTAAATAAAATTACAAAAGGTGGTATCCCACGTAAATCTATGACTGTCCTCCTGGCAACAACAGGTGGTGGTAAGTCATTATTGAAATGTCACATGGCAGCAAATCATTTGATGTATGGAAAGAATGTTCTGTATATTACAATGGAAATGGCTGCTGAAGAAATCGGCCGTCGTATTGACGCAAACATTATGGACATTACGCTTGATGAAGTTGTAGAAGTCCCAAGAGATGTTTACGAAAAACGTATGGCAAGATACAAAACAAAAACAACAGGTAAGTTGGTAATCAAAGAATTTCCTACAGGATCTGCACATAGCGGTCACTTCCGTCATTTGCTAAATGAACTGAAACTCAAAAAGAACTTCAGTCCTGATGTTATCTTCCTTGATTATTTGAACATATGTTCATCATCTCGAGTTCGAGGTGCAGCTGCTGCGAATAGTTATACTTTAGTAAAATCAATTGCTGAAGAGGTTCGTGGATTGGCAATGGAATATAATTGTGCAATCGTTACTTCTTCTCAATATAACAGAGATGCTTATGGAAACTCTGATGTTGATTTGACTAATACTTCTGAATCTATGGGTATCACTCATACCGCTGATGCGATCTTTGGTCTTGTCAGTTCAGAATACCTCGACGAAATGAATCAATTGATGATTAAACAATTGAAGAATCGTTGGGGAGACATTAGTTATTATCGAAGGTTCCTAGTCGGTATTGACCGATCCAAGATGAAGATTTATGAGCTTGAGGAATCTGCTCAGCAAAATATAAATCTTGATGGTCCTGGAGGTGGTCAGTCGCCGGGAAAGAAACAGAGTTATGACGACGGTCCTGTATTTGACAAGACCGACATTGGACTTAGGTTAAATAAACGTAAGTCAGGAAAAAATGTATTTGGTGATGTAGAACTGCGATAAGTTATCTGTATAAATAAACTAAAGTAAACTAGAATTTATAATAGGTAATTTATGCGCAGGTTCAAAACATTCGTTGCTGAAGCATCAATACTTAAACCCGACTATGTTGTCGGTCATAAGGTTGTATTCAAAGGCAAAGATTTTCCAACCCTTGTCAAGATGGGTTATAAAGAAGGTGACATTTTTGAAATCGTTGGTCCTGGTTCAAAGGTTGACGCTTTTGATGGAAAGGAAGATGGCGAATTTGAAAAATTCTTAAAAGCACCTGACGGTAAAATTATTCATGTTAAAGGAGGCCAAGGAACTCGTTCTTCGGCCTTTACTCATTATAAAGAAGGCGGAGGAATGCCTTCTGGTGCAGAATGGGAAGACCTTATTGTATTTGCCTATAACGAATTAAAAGGCCAAGATACCGACGCTGAAACAAAAAAAGTCGCCATGAAATATTGGGGATCCTATCAAGAACAAGCAGAAACAATTGCCAAAAACTTTGAAAGAGGTTTATCGGCAAGAGCATTAGTTCAGACAGGACGCGGTGGTGCAGTAGGAACTGTTAGCCTTGGTCCTATATGGCAAAAACAAGGTGCAAGAGATAAGACTCCTAAAACAGATATTGCATCTTCTGATTTCAAAGAAAAGATTTCCTTAAAGAAAGGCGGTGGTTCTCAATTAGCATCTGCGAAAAAGAAAGAAGCTATTGCTATTGTTGAAGCTGCATTATCTGAAATGGGTAATGAAAAGAAATTTGCCGCGAACTTAGTTTCAGAAATGGAATCAAAAATGACAGAACTCATATCAAATGAAACTGTCACTAACCTAAAGAAACAATCAAAAGCTGGTGCTAAGACCGCTGAAGTAATTGACTTTCAGGAAAAAGATAAAAACAATAAACAACTTGGTGATATGCTTGCGACTTATCTTAATCAGGATAACGAAACAAATGCTTTATTTAGTAAGTATGTAGTTTTAGAAGCAAGTACAGGTAATAATAAATTTGGTTCTCCTGATGCAAAAGCAGCTGCTAACTTATTAGGTAAATTTGAAGTAAGCGGTAAAGTTGACCTTGAGCCAATCGGTTCAATTCACGATCCTATTATTAAAAAGTATGCAAGTACTGTAAAACCTTATGTTGCATTTAAAAAAGGTGGTGGAAACAGCCCTGCTTATTCTGCTTTACGATTAGGTATTAAAGAAGATATACAATCATTTAGAGATATTATAGTTGAAGAACTATCTAATGTTGATGGTTTATTAACAGAAGATTTCCTTTGTGAAGGTCCTCTTGATATGTTAAAGAAAGCTGCAAGTAGAGCAAGAGAAATTGGTTCTGCTTTAATGACAAAAGTTAAGTCTGCTGTAATGGCAGTTATTAAAAAGGTCGGAGCAATGTTAAAGAAGATTGCATCTTTAGGACGAAAGATGTTCGGCGCATTAATGAAGTTTCTTGGATTAGATATAATGTTTGCTAACAACATTCCTGGTGAGGTATCGTTGTGAGAAAGTATAAAGATTTTGTAAACGAAGGACCAAACGATCCTGCGATCTTTAAAGCAATCTTTTTAGCAGGCGGACCAGGTTCAGGTAAATCATTTATGGTTGGTCAAACATCATTGGCTGCTCATGGATTTAAAATTGTAAATTCTGATATTGCATTTGAAAAGGCAATGGAGAAAGCAGGATTGGCAATGGATCCTGAGACTATCTTTTCTGCTCAAGGACAAGCAATAAGAGATAAAGCAAAACGATTAACTGGTATTCAATTTGAAAGATATGTTGAAGGTCGATTAGGTTTAGTCATTGACGGAACTGGTAAAGACGAAGAGAAAATCAGAAATCAAGCAACAAAACTCAAATCATTAGGTTATGATGTAGCAATGATTTTTGTCAATACAGATTTAGATACGGCAATTGCTCGAAACGAATTAAGACCGAGAAAATTACCGACAACAACAGTAGTGACAATGTGGAAAGCAGTTCAGAAAAACATTGGTCGATTCCAAGGATTCTTTAAAAACAATATGTTAATCCTTGATAACTCTGAAGGAACACAATGGACAAACTCTGCACAGGTCGGTTATAAGTTTGGTAAGGCATTTGCCACCAAACCCGTGACAAATAGAAAGGCAGTTAATTGGATTAATTCTTTTAAACCTTCAATGGTTGAGTCAACATTATCCGCTCCTAATATTGCTATCCTAGATGCGTTACTTGCTGATGTTAAAAAGAAATTAGAAAAAGATTTAAAACGCGGAAGTAATCTAAAAGATTTGGATGATATTGCCGCGATGGTTAACAAACGAGTTGAGAAAGATTTTAAACACAAAGGTTATGCAAGATTAAAGGATCGTAAATGAAGTCATATAATCAATACATTGCTGAAGCTGCGCAGAACCTTCATATGACTCACCTTGAGGATGCTGTTATTGATGGTGGTGTCACAGGAACAAGAAACGTAATTAATTATATTCGCAATATACGCGATATGCTTTCAGGAAATACTTCTGCACCTGTTAGCTTAACAACAAAATGGGATGGAGCTCCTGCTATCTTTGCTGGGATTGACCCGAGCGATGGCAAGTTCTTTGTCGCAAAGAAAGGTGTATTTAATAAAACACCAAAACTATATAAAACAAATAAAGAAATAGATAATGACCTATCAGGAGACCTCAATGCAAAATTTAAGACTGCGTTGAGCGAATTGTCGAAGATAGGAATTGAAGGAGTAGTGCAAGGTGATTTCTTATATTCAAAAAGCGATCTTAAAACAGAAAATATTGATGGAGAACCGCATATTACTTTCCATCCTAATACCATTGTTTACGCGGTACCTAAATCATCAGACCTCGGTAAGAAAATATCAAACTCGGAAATCGGAGTGGTCTGGCATACAACATACGGAGGACCAACTCTTGACAAAATGTCTGCAAGTTTTGGTCAGGCGATCTCAACTAAACTTAAGGATGTTAAAAGCGTCTGGCATGTAGACGCAACCTTTAAGGATATATCAGGTACAGCAACATTTACTGCGGAAGAGAACAAAGCAATTACAGCGATGTTATCAGAAGCAGGTTCAATGTTTAGAAAAATTGATGCAAAAATTTTAAATGAGTTCGGAAAGAACGAAGATTTAAATCAAAAAGTAAATACATATATTAATTCAAAGGTTCGTGATGGTCAACGTATAGGTGCAGTTAAGCCTTTCGTATTAGGACTTCAAAAATACATACAAGATTATTATAAAAAACAAGCAGATGCAAGAAAGACTCCTGCTGGTAAAAAAGTTCAAATGGATAAAGCAGCCGCCGCACTATCTGTTTTCTCAAGACAAAACATTAGAAAGATTGAAGAAATCTTTGCTTTATACGATAAGCTTGTTGATATTAAATATGTGATTATAAATAAATTAAATAAAGTTCAGGGTATTCGTACTCTGCTCAAAACAAATAAAGGATTTGAAGTGACAGGTCAAGAAGGATTTGTTGCGATTGACCAATATGGAACAAACGCATTGAAGATTGTTGACCGACTTGAATTTAGTAAAGCAAACTTCAGTCCAGAATATATTAAAGGGTGGCAAAAATAATGGCATTCGTAACAGTACCAGGAAGCAACGGAACATGGGAATATGACAACGCAGCAACTGCAGCAGATACATATTCTACAAGTCCAGGAACAGTCACAGCAGGTGTAAGATCATTTACAACACCGGGCGGAGTGACAACTCAAACTTATATCAAATGTAGGAAGCCAGGAAAGACTTTGGTGAACGGCGAAATCAATAAAGACTTTTATGATTATCGTAATTCACAAGGTACACCATAATAGTTGACATAACCTCCTAACTTTGTTATAATATAAAATCTTTTACATAATGAGGAAGTGATCTTGAAAGACGTCACAGTCATAAATTTTTACGGCGGACCTGGCTCAGGCAAATCAACTGCTGCAGCAGGTCTTTTTTATAACATGAAAATCGCAGGATATAATGTTGAGCTTACAGACGAGTTTGCTAAAGAATGCGTTTGGGAAGGCAACATTCCAATGCTCCAAGACCAACTCTGGGTTCTTGGTCATCAACACCGAAAGATATTACGATTAGCGGATAAGGTAGATTATATCATTACCGATAGTCCTGTCTTATTAAGTCCGATATATCGTTGTCGTTACGGTGAAAGTTTATATTCAGAATTAATTGACAAGATGGCTTTAGAGTGTTATAATTTATATAAGACAAATATTAATTTTATGTTAGGTCGTCAAGGTAATTTTGAACAAAAAGGTCGCGCTCAAGATCTTGAAGAGTCATTAGAAATTGATGCTGCCATTGTGAATCAATTTGAAACTCTGGATATTCAATATATAAAATTAGAATCCGAAGATAACGCTCGAGCGGCAATGAGGTATATACAACGATTATGAATACCGAAAAGATCGTAGAAAAATTTAAAGATATAGACCCTAAACTTAGAACTTATTATATTATGAAGTGGGCTCAAGAAAAAGGTATTGACGAAGATCTTGCGATGGAAATGGCTGGCTATGTAAAAGATAGTTATATAGGCGCAGGCGCGTGGATGTGGAGATATGAATATTAATATTGAAAAGAAGATGACGCATATATGGATTGGTCCTAAGGATCCTCCATTGAAGTGGATGAATACTTGGAAAGAGAAAATGCCTGACTGGGAATATAGTATCTTCACTGATGAAATGCTTCATAATCGTAAATGGTATAATCAACATTTAATAGAAGAATATTATCGAAGAGGTACTTGGGCAGGTGTTGCTGATTTAATTCGTTATGAGTTAATTTATGAAAGAGGTGGATTTTGGCCTGAAGCAGATTCAGAATGTTTACATGATGTATCGGAATTATTTGTTGAGGATCCTAATTTAGCATATACAGTATATGAATGCGAACAAGTATTACCAAAATCAATATCTCCAATCATGGCAGCAAACCCTGGAAACAAGTTCCTAGATTTAATCCTACGAAATTTACATACACTTAAACCAAACCAATTACACGAAAAGCCACATGAATCTACAGGAAACTTTTTCCTAGCAAGAATTTTAGATTTTCATAGAGATAAGCTGCATATCTTTCCGTCACATTATTTCATACCTCAATGGTATCGCCACGGTTGGCCTAGATATAATGGACCTGATAAAGTATATGCAGAACAACATTGGGGTTCAACCGCGCTTGACGGTGGAATGCCTTGGTTAAAGGATTATTCACAAGGAGTATAAATGTACTTATCAAAAAAGTATAAGTTATTATTTTTAAGAACACCAAAAACTGGAAGTAGCAGTACATCAGAGTTCTTAATTAAAAACATCGACGACCCAGATGCAATCTATACAGAGATTGACGACACAGGAATTCCTGGCACATTAAACCCTCATATTGTAAATAGGAATCGTCCTTTTAAGTATTTTCATTTTAGTTTAAATGATTTAATTCGCGAAGGAGTGATTACACCTGATATTATAATGAACTATCGTTGTATTAGTGTATTAAGAAATCCTGTAGATAGACAGAAAAGTTTTTATTATTTTATGAAAAAGTGGTGGGCACCAAATACAGTTGCTACACTTGAGGAATATAAATCATTTTCTCCTGACGGTTATTCATTAAGAAGAGAATACAATACAATGCTCAAACAAACTGACTTATTAATGTTTGAAGGCAAACTACGTGGTGAGTTTTGGTTATATGAAAATTTAGAAACAGAACTCCATAAATTAATGGACGATTTAAATATTGAAATTAAACATCCATTACCACAACACAAGTCAGGATTTAGAAAAGACCGAGCAACAGAAATACAATTTGATGATGAAGTAATGACTAGTTTACGAAATCATTTCAAATTAGATTTTGAAACATATGAGAAACTATCAGGATGAAAGCATACATTCTAAAACATGACCATCCATTGTCACACGAGTACGCAGCCGTTTGTGCAGAGACTTGTGATGCGATTGATTTAGATTGGGAATACTTTATGGGTTGGTCTAATTGCACAGGTCGTATGGCTTGGTGCGAAACAGGCATCAAGATGAAATTCTATGAACCTATGTTGCACATAGAGAATCCTAACCAACATCAAAAGGCAAATGTTTGTTCAGCAGGACATGGAGCAATTTGGAAAAAGATTGCTGATGGTGATGATGAAGTTGGTATTGTATTAGAACATGATGCAATAATGTATTATAAGCCTGATATTAAAGTACCTGATAATTATATTATTGTATTAGGTTATAAAGTACCTGACCATTGGAACTATAAATTTTTGGACGCTAAACATGAACCAAGACAATTAATTCCTATTGATGGTCATGAAGGTGCACATGCATATATGATGACAAAAAGAACAGCGCAAAATCTTGTATGGGAGATTGAACAAAGAGGTATATTAGGTGCTGTGGATAATGCATATTTTATACGAGGACAAAGACAAACAAGTATTCCACTTTGTATTATGTCTCCTACACCTGCTTTAGGTTATTTAAGAGAATCGACGATTTGGAACTCTTCAGCACATAGGAACTATAAATTTATCGACTCATTCCAAAAATATTATAAATAAAAACACTAGCAAACTAAATTTAGGAAAATATTAATGTCACGCTTATTAGAAAAAGATACGACATCTCAGGCCGCTGCGTCAATTGACGACTACAACGACCAAGATAATATCAAAGACGCTGATAATAAAAATATTAAAAAGCGCAAAGACTCCAAGAAGGACCAAGATACAGGTAAAGGAATTATTAAAAAAGATTCCAAGAAGTCTTTTGACGCAAGCAAATATGTCGATACCGAACCTACAATCAAAGAGGCTGTTTCAGGAACCGCAGTTATCACATTTGGTAGAATGAACCCTCCAACGGTAGGCCACGAAAAACTTGTAAATAAGATTATCTCTGTTGCTATTGATGAAAAAGGTACCCCGCTAGTATACCTTTCAAAAACACAAGATGCAAAGAAGAATCCTCTAACATACGACCAAAAAATCAAATATGGACAATCCCTGTTCGGCCGGAAATATGTTGTTAAATCTAATGCAAGGACAATCATCGAAGTAGCAAAGGAATTACAGAAAAGTTATTCAAAGCTCGTTGTGGTTGTAGGTTCAGATCGCGTTAACGAATTCAATACTCTCTTACAAAAATACAACGGAAAAGATTATACATTTGATGATATTAATGTTGTATCTGCTGGTGACAGAGATCCCGATGCTGACGATGTTTCAGGAATGTCAGCGAGTAAGATGAGAGGTTATGCCGCTGATAACGATTATGTAAATTTCAAAAAAGGTGTACCTACAAGAAACGAATCTATTATTAAATCTTTATTTAACGATGTTCGTAAAGGAATGGGTATTAACGAACAGTTAAATTTTGCTGTAGACCAATTCCTTGCTGAAAGAGTTAAAGATGGTAAAGTGGATCCTTTATCACCTATGGGTAAAACAAAACTAACAGGTGCTGAGGTTGCTCAATATTATAAAAATAATCCTAGAGCAAAGTCTGCAGCCAATCGCGATAAAACAGTTAAGTTAGGAATTGAAATTGCGTTAGACCTTTCAGGTAATATGAATTACGCAATTAAAGAAATTGATAAACTCAAAAGAAACCTTTCAAAACATCCTGAAGTTCAAAAAGCATTAAGACATGCAAATGAAGAAGTTAATCCAGATTTATATCGAGCAGCTTCTATTCAAGAACGTTTACAAAAAGAAGACGATAAAGAATCAAAGAAACAAAAGCAGCAGCCTGGATATTATAAAGGCCTAGGTGGTTCTACAAAAGATAAAAGACAAGCACAATTCGCAAAGCAAGCCAAGATGGATGATGACAATCCTAATGCTTACAAACCTGCTCCTGGCGATGCAACTGCTGATACAAAACCATCCAAGCATTCAAATAAATTTAAGAAAATGTTTGGTGAAGCAGTTAAAGGCAATATGGAACGCGCAGGTTTAAAAAGACCTCACCAATTACTAAGACAAGATAATACTGTAAATTTTGATTATAGATTTAAAATGTACGGCAAAGCAAAAGAAATGGAAGCTGTTGAAAAACAAAGAGCTGAAGTTGAAGCCGAAATTACAGAACAAAAGATTAATGAATTATATAATTTAATTGAGCAAATAGAATTTGTAAATGAAGATAGTAGCCCAGAGAAAGCTTTAAAAGATAAAGCAGAAAAGAGTGGAATGCCTTTAGCAATTTTAAGAAAGGTATTTGACCGAGGTGTTGCTGCATGGAGAACAGGTCACAGACCTGGGACAACTCCTGTTCAGTGGGGATTAGCAAGAGTAAATAGTTTTGCTACAAAATCACCAGGAACTTGGGGTAAAGCTGATAAAGACTTGGCTGATAAAGTTAAATAATGGATGATATAAATAAATTAAACGAAACTGGTGGAGCCGGAGATTGGGGAACTGATAAGGCTCGTGCAAGATTACAAAAGGACACTCCGGGTCAAGAAATTACCAAAGGGAAAAAGATGAAAACTTTTAAAGACGTATTAACAGGTATAGACGAAGCATATCGCAAACCTACCGCAGCTGAAATCAAAAAAGATAAAGAGCGTGAACGTAAAGCTTCAGGTAAATCACGTTCAAGCATGTCTCATAAGTCTGCCAAAGGAAATATGTATGGCAAAATGATGGGCGGTCTTAAGGACGATGTTCAAGAAGCAATGTCTCCTGCTGAGAAAAAGAAAAGATTACTATTAATCAAACAAGCAGTTGAGAAACTCAATAGGGCAAATGCTGAAAAGGTAAAGAAAGATGCTCTTGCTCATATGAAAGCCTCAGGTATGTTTGATGAAGATCTTGATGAATCAACAATTGATGAAGCATTAGGAAATAAAAATCCAAGTCATAGAGAAAAATTAAAATTAGACAAAGATGGGACTATCCACAATATCCCAGGAAAGAAAATGGGTTCTGCTTATAGTATTAAACCAAGAATTGACGGCGGTGTATTAAAGTTTGGCACAGTTGATGAGTTTGGTAATATTAATACTATGACATTAGCTGATTTAGCAAAGGTAATAAAATAATGAAATCATTAAGAGAAGCATTAAATGAGGTAAGGAGTTTAGAAACTCATCCTCTAGTTAAAAAGGCAAGAAAGGCTCATAAAGACGGAGTCTGGGACGGCAACGTAGATAAGAATGGTAATCCTATTGTTCATATCAACGGTAGACCTCATACTGTTGTTGTGGAAAATTTAAATCAGGATTTAACGCTTGCTTATAAAAACATTGAGCGATTGGCACGCCAGGAATCAGGTCAAAATAAGAAAGATTATTTAGCTCTTGCTGCTGCACTAAAGAAGAGAGATATCGAAGGTGCAAAGAAAGTAATGCGAGGTATTAGTACCTTAGAAATTCAAGGCGATTTACTAAATGTTGTCGTTGGATATAATGCGTTATTAAAGGCAATGTATCCTAAAGCAAAACAAGGCGATAGAGTAAGTAAAATTGTTAACGAAGATTTACAAGAAGCTGACATGTTTAAGGTCGCAAAAGAATTTGAAAATTATGCAAGAAAGCATGGCGGTATAGATAAGAAGGACTTTCTGAGAGTTGCCGGATTCCTTCGTGATATCGGTAAAAACTCTAATGTAAATAAACAAGACCAACTGTTTATTCAAATGAAGTATTATATTGACAAATTGGACACTGACGTTCGTGACGGTATGATTACTTTATTCAACAAGAATGGAATGGTTAAGAACAATCGTTTAACTCGTGAAGGTCTTAACGAAATGCGTCATAGATTTGTATTTGATAAAGCAGTAAATCTATCTAAGGCTGAAAAGATTGCACAACAACTAGGAATGAAAACAGATAGTGAAACAGGAAGAGATTATTATTACCTAAGTGTTGATGATGGTGGTAATAGTGGAAATCTATTAAAGTTTCTAAAAGCAACTGATGGATTACACGAAGAATCAATTATTGAAATGAAATTTAATCGTGACGGTAGAAAGATTGAAATTACTAAATCAGGTCCTTCTACAAAACCAACATTTCATTTAAAAGTTAACGGAAAAGATCACGGCAAGTTTGACCAAGAAAAGAAAGCAATGCAATATTTAGCAAAGCTTAAAGAAGAAGAAGACAATTTAAACGAAGCAAGAATAGTTATATCTACATTAATGTATGATGCCATTACAAAATTAGGATTGGCACAATTAATGAAAAAACACGATGCTTATGTTAATAAACAACAAACGGATAAAGAACATACAACGCTTTCTTCTCCAAGTCCTATGTTTGGTCGCGATTTATCAAATCTGATTAAAAAGAATAGTGATAAGCTTATGAAGATATTGCCTGAAGAAACACAGGTAATAGGAAACGAAGGCTTACAAGAAGCAAGAATACCTCAGTATAAACCTACTAAGTTTGAAGGTAAAGAGTTCGATAGAAAGAAAGAACTCAGAGCTTTAAAGACCATGCATAGTGCAATTGTAAAAATAGCAAAGATGCAAGACGATATGCAATACACTGCTGAAACAGGTGGAACACCTAGAATTGGTAATCCACATGCAATACATCAAAGTCTAAGAAGTGCTGAAGATGCAATATTTGATTACATGGGTGGTATCGAAAGAGGACATTATGACGGTATCATCGATATGGATAGAGATTAAATGAAAACGTTCAGAGAACTTTTAGAAAATTTAGAAGAAAAGTTAAAAGTCTCTGATGGACTCGGAGCTTGGATTGATGACTTTATGAAATCAGATGCTCCACAATTTAAAGATGCAGACAAAGAAAAGCGTCGAGATATGGCAATCGCAGCCTTTACCGCTGCAGGTGGTAAACTTGACGAAGGATCCGAATCGTGGGAAGATGGATTCAAAAGACGTGTTGTAAAAACAACAAAACCAGAACATAAAAAGGACGGCTATAATTGGCGCATTAAAGGCAAAGATAAAGACCACCTTTCTATTAAATTATATAAATCAAAACCTGACTTTGCTGAATTTAAGAAACAAATGAAGCGAGTCGCAGGACACGAATTCGGAGGATAACGTGGATAGAAAAGAAAGAATGGATGCGGAAATCAAAAAGACTATTGACGGCCGCACCAAAGAATTTAAAGAAAAGCTTGCTAAGCTAGCTTACGAAAAGGCTAAACAAATACTTTCGCCTGAAGCTGAGCCTTTAAAAGGTAAAGGATATCCGTATCAGGACAAAGTACAAGAATCTCTTGAAGAAGCTAATGTAGGTTATTGGTTTAACACCATGCCTGAAGCTAAGAAATTTTATAGTAAAGCTAGTAGAGTTGTAGATGCTAATCCGCCTACAGGTATTAAACTAGGTAGTTCAACAGTCTTTACTGTAGAATTAAATGGCGAAAAGAAAGATTTATTAAAAGTTTCTAAACTTGCAGTTGATTCTATTATGGAAGGTAATATTATCGAAGATGTTAACGAAGAAGCATTTACACTTTCTTTGGACGAATCGGTTATAACTGAAAAGTTAAGAGTCAAAAAGCCAAACGAATTAGCAACGATTGATATTGACTATATCGGTAATTCAAGTGATCGTTCACAGTCAGAAAGAAAGCATAAAATTAAAATTAAAATGACAGGACGTCAAATGGCTGATGTCACTGGTAAGAAAGGCGATATTGTTAAGTTCTTACAAGGTGATGCATATGCAATGGACGATGAAGATATCGAAGATCTTTTCCCAGAATTACTCGAAGGTGTTAGAGAAGTTGAAAACATGTTTGGTTTCCGCGCATCTGAGTGGCGTAAACTTATTAAGAAACATGCAAGACATATTGACGCATTCCAAAAAGGTCGTAAAGATTTACCTAAAAATGTTGAAGATGAATTATTAACTTGGGCATTGGATAACGGTGAAGTCCGTAACGACGATGAAGATATGGAAGACTTTATTGATATTATTCTAAATGCAAGTTTTACACCAACAAGAAACGATATTATTGCTGAAGAAAATCTTCTTAAAGAATTGAAAGCAAGATACGATTTGTCTGATATGCGTTCATCTAAAGACCCAAAGGTTAAAAGAGAATTCAAAAAATTAGAAAAGGTACAATACGGATCCTTACAATATATCAGGCAATATAAAGAAGTTGAAAAAGCATTAGACGATAGCCTTCCTGCGAATAAGCGTAAGAAGTAAAACCTGTTGAAATTAATATTATGAAAAGTATATCTGAATACAGAAGTCGCCTATTAGAGGAAGAAGCCAGTTCTGAACTAAGCTTTGACGAATTACATTGTGTTGTATTAGGTACAGGTGAAGGTGAAAAAACTTTCGCAGGCCTAATGGAAGAAGTATGTACTAAAAGAGATATACGATACGACTTTGTTGATGTTAAGAAAGCTTGGATTGCTGGTTCTGATATTGACATCGGTTCTGTAAAGATTCGTAATATTGACGGAAAAGACAACGACTGCGAAGCAGAAATTCATAATTCAATTATCTTTGTTAGAGCAGGAGCCATTGAGACTTTATCCTCCCAATCAATGGTTTCTTCTTTACAAGATATTGGTTTCTTAGTTGTCAACGATTTGGATTCAATGTTAGTTTGTGATAACAAAATGTCCAATGCTTTAATGATGGAAAGAAACAATATTCCGATTCCAAAAACATCAATTATATCAAACGAACAATCTATTCAAGATGCGCATAAAAGAGTCGGTGGCAAATTTCCTGTTATTGTAAAAACCTTGAAAGGTACACAAGGTGTTGGTGTTATGAAGGTTGACAGTGAATCATCTCTCAAAGGTGTATGTCAAGCTTTATGGAAATATAACGCTGATTTGTTATTACAAGAATTTAAAGAAATGAATTCTGATATACGTACCCTTGTAATTGGTGGTAAAATATTGGCATCAGCAGAAAGGATTCGTGAAAAGGAAAACAAAGACTTTAGAAATAACGTTCACCTCGGTGCAACAACAGAACCATATAAATTATCACCTAAAGAAATTGCTGTAATTAAAGCAGCGGCTCGTGCAAGTGGTGCAATGTATTGTGGAGTTGACCACGCAATGGTTGACGGCAAACCTTATATCTTGGAAGTAAACGGTTCACCTGGTATTCGTTCTCACTTTGAAGGATATGATCCTTGGACTGAAGAGAGACAAGGTAAAATTACAGATAAAGAAGTATTAGAAAGAATAATTAAATTCTTTGCTAAAGATGTTAATCGTAGGCCTGTATTTAGACAAGAAGCAGGATATATAGAAACGATTATATTTAAAGGTATGGAAAAGAATCCTGTCCGTGCAAAGTTTGATACGGGTAATAGTGCACAAGCAAGTATGTTGCACGTTGATAAAATGGAAATGAAAAACGGTAAAGTTACTTGGGAAAAGAACGGATACAAGTTTGAAGATAAGATATTATACATCTCAAAACCAATGAGAGGTCAAAAAGCATTTGATGAAAGACCAGTAATTGAGCGCGAAATATTCTTTAATAATAAAAAGCATATTGCTGAAGTTGGATTGTCTTTAAAAGATACCGCATCAGAGATGTTAGTGAATAGAAAGTTAATGACAAAATTTAAAGTTGCTGTGAATCCAAATAGGCGATTTATATTATCAAACAAAACAGCAAGAAACGACCCATCGGATCACTAATGAAAAAGATAGCAGATTGGAAATACGAAAACTTCGGACTATATGAAGGAGTGACCGTTCCTTTAGAAACTCCGATGATTGAACTTGACGAAGAACCTGAATTAAATAAACCAAAGCGTTCAAGTGGAGATAAGAAATATGTTGTCTATGTTAGAAACCCTGACACAGGTAATATTAAAAAAATTGAGTTCGGTGATGAAAAAGGTGGACTCACTGCTAAAATTAATGATAGAGAGGCAGCGGCGAACTTTGCATCAAGACATAATTGCGATACTAAAGATGACAAATTCAGTGCAGGATACTGGGCATGTCGATTACCGAAGTACGCAAAAGAATTGGGACTCAAAGGTGGCGGAGATTATTTCTGGTAAGCCATATAAGGATATAGAAGATATTCGTATATTTGATGTTGAACAATCCGATGAAGAGTTTGTTTGGCATAGAGATAATGAAGATAGAATTGTTGAAGTATTGAGTGGAGATGGTTGGCAATTTCAACCTGAAGGCTCTTTACCTGTATTATTAAAACCCGGTATTGGCTTTACAATAAGAAAAGGTGAATACCATAGATTAATTAAAGGTGTAAACAATTTGGAAGTTAGAATAACCAAACTGTTATAAATAAACATATTAAACAAGAATTAGGAGTCCAAAATGGATTGGAAGGAAATTATTGAAAGCAAGATTGAGCAAAAGGTTATGGCTAAATTAGAAGCCGAATCTGGCGACAAGGAAGAATATGAAAAGTTTTTCCAAGCTGCTTTGAAAAAGTTTGGAGTTGAATCTCCAGCAGAGCTCGACGATGAGAAGAAGAAAGAATTCTTTAATTACGTTGATGCAAACTGGAAAGGAGACAACGAAAAGGCAGAAGACCTCGATGAGACAGAAGCATCTGATACTCTCGAGCCTGATGCAAAGAAAAAGAAATTAGCTGCTAGCAACTGCGGCAGTTAATTCTATTATATAATAGGAGTAAATTATGTTTTTGATTGATTGGATTAAAAAGCTTTTTGGTGTTGAAGACAAAGCTCCTGCTAAAGTACAACCTGTAAAAGCAAAAGCAGAACCTAAAAAGGCTGCTGTTGCTAAAGGTCCTAAAGTTACTAAAGCTGCGTTAGGTAAACTAACAAAAGCTGGACTTGAGGCTGAAGGTCGTAAGGCAGGAATTGAGTTGGACAAACGTAAAAAGAAAGCCGACTTAGTCGATGAACTATATAAAGTTCTAAAATAAAAATTTATTATTAACGTTAATAAAATAAAACAAGGAGATAACAATGGCACTATGGGGAAAAACAGACGCGGCAGCTTCCGTACCTAAGTGGCTCGAAGACAGTGCAGATAACACTAACAAGTCTCATGATAAAGACAACGCAGTATTCGTTGACTTAACAGAGGCAGGTGTTGCTGCTAACAGAGCTAAAGGTCTCAAAGGTCCTGGTTGGTGGTTATACCACACATCAAACGGACGTCATTATGCAGAATGCTTGGTACCTATGAAGGTATCTGCAGTTGATGCTGGTGACTTAGGTGTGACAGGAACTGGTGACGATACAGTTGTAGCTGACAGCTAATTCTAAATAGTTAGCCTTTTATTGTTATGAATTTGACAGAATCAACCTTTCTGCTATATGCGATGAAACACTATGACAATCCTCAGTGTACTGAGATGTCGGAGTTCGAAGAGGATATTAAAAGATTTCAATATCTTCGTAAACTCTTCAGTCGTTATAGGCAAGATTCTGAATTGAAAGAAAGGTTGATTTTGAACCATCTCATTGTAATATTCAATGTGTTTGGTCCAGGCGCAACGAACATGTTATTCATGAGGTTGCACGAATATCACGAGTATTTAAAACCATTCGTGGAGTATTTAAATTTTATGCCTGAGGTATTAGTATACGATGATATGATGATAAATTCAGATTCTATTAAAGGAGATGAACTTATCAAACTAAGGCTTAAGGAAATATAAATGGTAGATTTATTTTTAGCTTATTCTTTTATTAAGAGGTTGGTAAAACCTTTTAATAAGTGGCCTGCTTATAAGTTGGGAATCATTGATGAAAAAGGCAATATTCTCATTAAGCGTAAGGACTTTGGTAAGAATGAGCAAAAGAAAGCTTTTGGTGTGTTTGACCAAATGATATTAAATATCAAAAAGCTTTTAAGTAAACTACCTGGTGGTCAAACAAAACTGGCAAGTTATGCAGCAGCTCTTTGGTTAATTAAAGAGCAGCAAAGAATTGAAGCTACAAATTATTTAACAGAAGAATCTGTTGATGAAGATTTGGAATTGGCTTTAAAAAGATTCTTGGATGAATACGGCGCGGTTATTGCTGAAATAGCAAAACGTGAAATGGAAGAAGAACCTGTAAATAGTGTAGGTGGTGGAAACATTGCCGGCCTAGGAGTAGGTCCTCAAGGTGAACCCGGCGTTTCTAAAAAGAATCAAAAGAAACACAAGAAACGTGTTCGTGATTTGATTGGCGCAATAATGGTTGATGAAGATGCGGTTGCACAAGCTCAGCTAAAAGCAAGGCAAGCAACTGAAGTCGAGTTAATGAAACAACGTCAAGAGAAAGAAAAAGAAAGAATTAAGTTAAAGCACGCTGCTGAAGCCGAAAGGCAAAAGAATCAAGACGAAGTCGAAAAAGAGCGTGAGAAACGTAAACAAGAACGCGATAAAGAGCGTGCTGCGGCAAAACAAGCTATGGGTTCAGCTGCAGGTTAATTAAAAAGGAAGAGTTATGAAATCTTTTAAACAGTGGGAAGAAACAATAGACGAAAAGTTTACACATAAGCCGCCGTTTCGTGATGCACCTCTTACAGGATTTAGAGCACAATTTAAAATCAAGCAGGAAGCAATGCATGCAGATAATGTATCAGCACCTGTTATTAAAGATGTTAAAGCCGCTTTAAAAATTGTAGAAAAGCATTTCAAAAAATTAGGAATGAGATTTAAAGAAGAGGAAGTTTTAGTTGGTCCTATGGATGTTGCTAAAGGCGAAAGATTGAAAGTCGGTGGTGGTAATTTAGATTTTGCATTAGATATCTATCCTGGCTTTTCAGGTAAAAATCCACAACTTCCAAGAGGCGTTGAGCCAAAGGAAATAGATTTTAGCGATATGGTAAACGAGTTAGGTAAATTAAAATCTTTTGCTAATTTCCCAAGAACTGATTGGGAAGCTAATTACGGTTAATTATGCCAACTTATGATAAGGTATTAGAGTTAGCTGAAGTACTCAAGTTTGACTCTGATAACACAATTAAGAAAGTAACGCTTAATATTAAAACTTATGATGTAGCAGTCGGAAGTAATATTTATGCAGTGTCACCTATGGTTGCTGTATTAAGTTCCGAGGATTATTCCAATACATCAATCTCAAAAGTCTCTACAGCAAACACAGCAGTTGATATTGCGTTGTGGGGATATGAATATGCAGGCGGTGATACTTATTATGATAACACTATTAAAGAAAATGCAGAGAGTATCGTAGCAGGACTTTTAGAATTCCAAGGTACATCTGCAGTTGATATTACAACATTAACATAGAGGTAAAAATGTTTTTTAAAGATACGAAATTGGACAGAGAAGCAGTATTTGAACAATTAAAAATTGACGAAGGTGTAGTGAATGAAGTATATCTCGACCACCTTGGTTATCCTACATTTGGTGTAGGTCACTTAGTATTAGAATCAGACCCAGAACATGGAGCTGAAGTTGGTACGCCTGTCTCGGAAGAAAGAGTTAAAGAATGTTTCGAGAAGGATTTAGATATCGCAATCAGTGAATGCGAATTATTGTATGAAGAAGGAGTCTTTGGAGACCTACCTGATGAAGTACAACAAATCTTAGTTAATATGATGTTCAACATGGGAAGAACGCGTTTAAGTAAGTTCAAGAAAATGCACGCAGCAATTCTTGATGAAGATTGGAAAACGGCTGCAGTAGAAGGTCGTGATTCAAGATGGTACAAACAAGTGACGAATCGAGCAGAACGTTTGATGTCACGTTTGGAATCAGTATAAATAATTTTTTTAAATAATGAATGGAGAATACAAATGCCAGTAAATGATATTATCGCGCAAGCGTTGGATAACAATCCACTTAACCTCAAGAAAGCTTTTGATGATGAAATGACAACTCGAGTAAGAGCTGCATTAAATCAAAAGTATCAAGACATGACTCAGGAAAACCCTGAAGTAGCAGAAGTAGAAACTATGGCCGCTGACCTAGCAGCCGAACCTGTTGCCGATGAAGCGCCTGAAGTTGCTGAAGAGATTCCTACCGAAGAAGACTAAAATGTTTAACCAATTATTCATAGGAATTATATTGGTTCTTGGTCTAGGTTCATATTGGTTATATAACGAAAATGTGACTCTTAAAGAGAACGCAGTCAAATTGGAAGCTGCTGTTGAAGAACAGAAAGCAACTATGGCTGCTATGCAAGAATCTTATGAGAGACAAGG
>Ga0181574_10000698_pt1 | contig 31475 bp, 26 predicted proteins | sample 101ome_24_FD_145600 | JGI IMG/M metagenome (GOLD analysis project Ga0181574, IMG submission 145600) | Coastal salt marsh microbial communities from the Groves Creek Marsh, Skidaway Island, Georgia - 101410AT metaG (spades assembly) | ecosystem: Environmental > Aquatic > Marine > Intertidal zone... | reverse complement strand
GATTTGAACCTTCGTAGGCAGAGCCGACGGTTTTACAGACCGCTCCCTTTGACCACTCGGGCATCCCGCCAGGTGGCCGCGGCACCTTAGCGAAGTGCGACCCGCCGCCTCAACGGACTGCGGCAGCGCGTGATCAGTCCGAGCCGGCGGCAGGGGCCGGATCGAACCGGTACCCCACGCCGTAGTGGGTGATGACGAAGTCGGTGGCGGGCAGCGCCGCGCGCAGCTTCTGGCGCACCTTCCGCACGAATACATCCACCGAGCGGTCCCCCGCCATCATCTCGTACCCCCAGGCCTCCCGGTAGATCCGGTTGCGCGCCAGGGGGCGGCCCGCCGCCCGGGCGAGCACCAGCAGCACCTGGAACTCCCGGGGCGTGAGGCCCACGCTCCGGCCATCTACGAAGGCCTGCACCTGATCGGGGTCGATCACCAGCCCCGCCGTCTCGATGGGCCCCTCGGCGTCGCGCCCGCGCTCCTTGTCGCGGCGTCGCAGGTGGGCCGACACCCGCGCCACGAGCTCCTTCATCGAGAACGGCTTGGTCATGTAGTCGTCGGCGCCGATCTCCAGCCCGTGCACGCGGTCATGCTCGCTGGTGCGCGCGCTGCACATGATCACGGGGACGTCGGGGTCCTGCGCACGGACCTCCTCGGTGAAGCGCCAGCCATCAACCTGCGGCAGCATCAGGTCGAGTACCACCAGGTCGGGGCGCTCGCGCGTGAACAGCCGCAGCCCCGCGGCCCCGTCCGAGGCCGTGAGGGTGCGGTGGCCGGCCCGGCCGAGGTGGTACGCGATGGAGTCGGCGATGGCCGCGTCGTCCTCGACGATGAGGATGGTGTGGGTGGCCACGCGGCGACGCTACCAGCGCGCGGGCGCCATTCGGCTCCCATGTGACACGTCGCCGCCGCACGCTTCCGGGCCGGGACGTCCCGGGCGGTACGTACGGTGCAGCCGTGCGATTCGCGAGTGCGCACCCGTGACGGCGGCCGGCGACCTGGTGGGGGGGCGCTACCGGCTGGACCGCCCCATCGGCAGCGGAGGCATGGCCACCGTGTGGCGTGCCATCGACGACGAGACCGGGGCGGCGGTCGCCGTGAAGCTGATGCACCCGCGCGTGCAGGACGACCCCGACCTGCTTGCCCGGTTCCGCCGTGAGGCCGACGTGGTGGCCCGGCTGGACCACCCGTGCATCGTGCGCCTGCTCGACCGCGGGTCGGTGGAGGATGACCAGCCGTTCATCGTGTTCGAACTGGTCGACGGGGTCTCGCTGAAGGCGCTGATCCGTCAACGCGGTCCGCTGACGCCGGCCGAGGCGGCATCCATCGCCAGCCAGGTGGCGCGCGGCCTCGAACTGGCCCACCGGTCGGGCATCGTGCACCGGGATATCAAGTCCCACAACGTGCTGGTAACCGACGCCGGGGTGGCCAAGCTGACCGACTTCGGGATCGCGCGCCTGCTCGACGGCATGCAGGACGGCCTCACGCGCACCGGAACGGTGCTGGGCACCAGCGACTACCTGGCGCCCGAGCAGGCCCGTGGGCTCGGCGTGGATGGCCGCACCGACGTCTACGCCCTCGGGGTGGTGCTGTACGAGGCGCTCACCGGCCAGCTGCCCTTCCCGGCTGACAGCCCCATGGCCGTCGCGCTGCGGCAGGTGCGCGACCCCATGCCCGACCCGCGCGAGGTGCGTCCGGATGTGCCGCCCTACCTCGCCGCCATCGTCCTGCGCGCCTGCGAGAAGGATCCCGACGGCCGGTTCCCCTCGGCGCTCGACATGGCGGATGCGCTCATGGACGTGCCATCCGGTGGGACCGCTGCCCTCCCGGTGATCCCGGCCGAGGTCGCCGCGGCCGATGCCGACACGGGCCGGCTGCAGGTCCCGATGTCCGGCGACGACGTGACCGGCGTGATCGCCGCCGCCCCGGCCCCGCCTGCCGCGAACGCGCCTGTCGGGACCGTGCCTGACGAGCCATCCGGCCCGCGGTCGGTGGCCCGCGCGCCGCAGCGCCGCTGGCCGCTCGCGATCGGCGCGGTGCTGGTGCTGGGCGCCCTCGGCGCCGTGGGCTTCGTCATCAGCGGCCGTGGCACCGATTCGCCGGTGCCGGGCTCCGCGCAGTCGCCGGTGCCGGGCGTGTCCGGTGGCATGCAGGGCGGCACGGCGGTGCTGCCGCTGGCCTCGGTGACCGACGCCGACCCCGAGGGCGAGGGCCGCGAGATGCCGGGTGAGGTGCCGTTGTCATACGACGGAAACACCGATACCTCCTGGCGTACCGAGAAGTACGCCACTGCCGACTTCGGGGGCCTGAAGGACGGCGTGGGCCTGTCGCTGGGCCTCGGGGCCTCGGCCGTGGCCACGCGCCTCGACCTTGTCAGCGATGGCCCCGGTGGCCGGTTCGAGGTGCTCGCCGGGGAGCCGGGGCCCGACGCGCGCGTGGTGGGCAGTGGGACGTTCGAGGGGGGCGCGCAGTCCGTGCCGCTCACGGAGGGTGATCCATCATCCACGTACACCCTGTGGATCACCGAGCTCCCCCCGAATGCGAAGGGCGATGGCTACCGGGCCTACGTGTCCGACATCGGCCTGGAAGGCACCGTCTAGCGCGCGCCGAACATAACCCCGATGGTCCTGCCGGACGCATGGGAGACGTCGCTGCGCGACCTGGACGCCCGCCTGGCGCGCCAGGGCGGTCGTGCCCGGGCCCTCGCGCCGGCATCCCGGGCCGGGTACGTGCGCGACTCTCGCAGGGTGGCCGCATGGCTGGCCGCCCACGGCGTGCCCGGGCCTGTCGCCGTCACCCCATCGATGCTGGAGGCGGCCCTCCGGGACATCGGGTGGGCCCCGTCCACCTGTCGCCGGGCCCTCACCGCGCTGCGGGAGTGGCTCGCGCCGTACTTCCCGCGGGGGCAGAGCCCGGCGTCGCTGGTGGATGCCCCGCGGGCCACGCGGCGCCCCGTGCCGCGACTCTCGCAGGACGATGCCGCGGCCCTCGCCGCGCATGCGGAGGAGCATGTCCGCTCTGCCGCCCCGGCCACCCCGGCGGAGGCCCTGGCCCTTCGCGATCGTGCACTGGTGGAGGTGCTGTATGGAAGCGCGCTGCGCCGCCAGGAGGCCTGCGACCTGCTGTTGTCGTCGCTGGACTTCGAGCATGAGGTGCTGGCCGTGGTGGGGAAGGGTGGCCACGCGCGCACCGTGCCCATGACCGAGCCATGCGTGGACGCCCTGCGCGCGTGGATCGATCGGGGCCGTCCGCGCATCGCGCGCCCCGGCGACGTGCCCGCGGGCGAGCGGGTGTTCCTGTCGCGCACCGGTGCCCCCATGGACGGCACGGCCATCTACCGGGTGGTGCGCCGCATGCTGGGTGCCCAGGGCCGCGCGGGTGGGCCGCACCTGCTGCGCCACGCGGCGGCCACGCACCTGCTGGAGGGCCCCGGTGGTACCGGCGGTGCGCACCTCCGCGTGGTGCAGGAGTTCCTCGGCCACGCGAGCCTCGCCACGACCGAGCGCTACACGGGCGTCACCACCCGGGCGCTGCAGCGCACGCTTCGCGAATCGCACCCCAGGGGTGGCGGATGAGCCCGCCGGTGGTGGACCCCGACGGCTTCCGCGCACTCGCGGAGGGCTTCGTCGCCACCCGTGGCAGCGCCAACACGCGTGCGGCGTACCGGCGTGACCTGCGGTTGCTGGGCGAGTCCCTGGGCATCGCGCCCGACCCCGCCGGTGCGCCGCCGTTCGGCGTGGAGGACGATCCCGCGGCCCGTCGGGCCGCCGCGCAGCTGTCGGCCATCCCCGAGGCCTGGTGGCAGGACTGGCGCGAGGCATTGGAGGGCAGGCCCTCCAGCCGTGCCCGGCGCGTGGCGGCGGTCCGGGCCTTCTGCCGTTGGTGGTCGCGGGCGATGGACCTGCCCAACCCGGTGCAGGACCTGCGCCCGCCCGCCGGATCCTCGCGCGGCCAGGAGCGCCTGTCCCGGGAGGTGGTGGCGCTGTCGGCATCGCAGGTGCGTCGCATGTGCGATGCGGCCGGGGCGCTGCCCGGGCCCACGGGGGTGCGGGCCCACGCGCTGGTGGAGGTGCTCTATGGCTGCGGCATCCGGGCCACCGAGGCCGCAGGGCTGGACATCTCCGCCCTGCATCTCGATGATCCCGGCGACCCGCATGTGGTGGTGCAGGGAAAGGGTGGCAGGCACCGTGCAGTGGCCGTGCCCGCGGTCGCGCGGGACGCGCTGGTGCGGTACCTGGCGACGGCGCGCCCGGAACTGCGCGCCCGGGACGTGCGCCCGCGGCCGGATCAGGCCCGCCACCGCGATGCCGACGCGGTGTTCCTGGGTGCGCGGGGCCGACGCATGGGCCGGTCGGACGTGTGGCGCGAGGTCCAGAGGGTGGCCGATGCGGCGGGCCTGGTATCCGAGGGGGTGCGGGTGTTCCCGCATGCGCTCCGTCACTCCTGCGGCACCCACCTGGTGCAGGCCGGCGTGGACATCCGCTACGTGCAGGCGCACCTCGGGCACGCGAGCCCCGTCACCACGGAGGTCTACACGCACGTGACGGCCCGGCACCTGCGCGACGACTTCGACCGCGCCCATCCCCGGGCCCGGCGGGCCTGACCCCTAGGCGTCGTCCAGGGGGATGACCTCGGCCTCCACGCCATAGGGGCCGGTCACCAGGCGGCCCACCGAGGCCCGCATGGCGGCGTCGCCCAACTGCTGCCGGTAGCGGCGCACCACGCGGTCGGCCACGCCCGCGGCCCCCGGCCTCGGCGGGCGCCCGCCCTGCAGGCTGCCCCACGGGCACACGGCGCCCGGCGAGAACACCAGCACGCCCCCGGCATGGGAAAGCACGGCTTCGTGCCAGTGGCCGAAAACCACCACGTCCACGTCGTGGCCACGGAATGCCCGCGCCATTGACCGGGCGCGTCCCATGTCGAACCGCAACCTGCGGCGGGCGGCCCAGTGCGCCGTGATCACGGCGATGTCCGCCGCGGTACGTCGGCCATGCACCAGGCCGATGCGCAGCTCCCCTGCCTGCACCACGGCGCGCCGTGGAAGATCCGGGGCGGAGGGCAGGTCATGGTCGCCATGAACGGCCACCACCGGCGCGATGCGCTCGAGCGCCGGGATGACCGACCCGTCCGACAGGTCGCCTGCGTGCAGGATCAGGTCGCTGCCCGCGAGGGCGTCCAGGGCGGCGTCGGGCAGCTCGTCCAGGAACTCGCCGACGTGCGTGTCGGCGATCACCCCGATGTTCATCCCCGGTAGGCCCGGCGCGCCTCATGCCGCGCGAACGCCAGGTCGATCAGGCGCTGGATGAGTTCGGCGTAGTCGAACCCGTCCGCGGCCATCAAGCGCCCCCACACGCTGGTGGAGGTGAAGCCCGGGATGGTGTTGATCTCCGAGATGTAGAGGTCCTCGCCCTCCAGGAAGAAGTCCACGCGCGCGAGGCCGGAGCAGTCGATCGCCTTCCATGCGCGCACGGCCAGGTCGCGGGCGTGGTCCTGCACGTGCGCGGGGACATCCGCGGGCACCTCCAGGCGCATGCCGCCCGGCCGGTACTTGGCATCGTGGTCGTACCAGTCGCTGTCGTGGAGGATCTCCCCCAGCGGGGATGCATGGGGGTCCGCGTCGCCCAGCAGGCCCACCTCCACCTCGCGGCCCATCGCCCTGCGCTCCACCAGCGCCTTGTCATCGTGCGCGAAGGCGAGCTGCAGCGCGGGCGTGAGCGCATCCTCATCCGGCACGGGGCTGATGCCGTAGCTCGATCCGAGCCGCGCCGGCTTGGCGAACGCCGGGTACCCCACCGCCCCGGCCACCCGGTCACGCACGCCGGAGGGGTCGTCCTGCCACTCGGAGTGGGACACGATGAGGGTCTCCACCCGCGGGATGCCGGCCGCCGTCGCGACCACATGGAAAAGGGCCTTGTCCATGCCCACCGCGCTGGCCGCGACGCCGGCGCCCACGTAGGGCACGCCTGCCGTCTCGCACAGGCCCTGGATGGTGCCGTCCTCACCCCACGGGCCGTGCAGCACGGGGAAGACCAGGTCGATCGCGCGCGCCGCGCCATTGCCATCCACCGGCACCAGCCACGCCTGGTCGCCCGCACCGGGCACGAGCGCCACCGCGTGCCCGCCTGCCTCCCACGCGCCCTCCCGGCCGATGGTGACCTCGATCACCTCATGGCGTGCGCGGTCGATCGCCGCCGCGACCGACGATGCCGACTCGAGGGATACGTCGTGCTCGCTGCTGCGCCCGCCCCCGAGGACGGCGATCCCGCTCAAGGAGTCGGCGCCGGCGCCTGCGAGCCGCCGCTCGATCCACCCGATCCGCTGGATCCACTCGACGGCGCCGGAGCCTGCGAGCCGCCGCCCGATCCGCCCGACGACCCGCCAGCCGATGTGGGCGGATAGGCCACGATGATGGTCACGGTGGATCCGGCGGGAATGCTCGACCCGGCGGACGGCTCCTGGTCGATCACGGTGCCCTCGGGCTGCGTGCTCTCGGCGCCCGATGAGGTGACGTTGAAGCCCAGGCTCTCCAGCTTCGACCGCGCCGTGGACTGGTCGCTGCCCGTGACGTCCGGCACGCTCGCCCCGCCCTCGGCGGCGATCACCAGGTTCACCGAGGTGCCCTTGGCCACCGATGCGCCGCCGTCCGGATCCTGCGCCACCACGGTTCCCGCCGACTGGCCGGACGAACCATCGTCCTCCGACACGCTGCCCACCTTCAGGCCGGCCCCGGTGATCTCCGACCGCGCCGCCGACACGTCGCTGCCGGTCACGTCCGGAACGGTCACCTTGGTGATGCCCTTGCTCACGTACAGCGTGATGGTGTCGCCGGAGCCCGCCATGGATCCGGCCTGCGGCGCCTGGCGTACGACGGTGCCGATCTCCTTGTCACTGTCCACCTCTTCGGTGGTGACGCTGAAACCGGCCTTCTCGAGCGTTGCCTGGGCGTCCTCGACCGCCTTGCCGACCACGCCCGGCACGGTCACCTCAGCGGGTCCGGACGACACGAGGATCGTCACGGTGGACTGCGCGGCCACCTCGGTGCCGGCCTCGGGCTCGGTGCCGATCACCACGCCGGGCTGGACGTCGTCGCTCGCCTGCGTGCGCTCGGTGGCCGTGAGACCGGCGTCGCTGATGGCACGGGTGGCCGCCGCGGCCTCGAAGCCGGCGACGTCGGGCACCATCACCATGTCGGACCCGCCGCGGGTCAGGGCAAGGGCCAGCGATACCGCCAGCGCCGCGATGAGCACCGCGACGATGCCCCAGATCGCAGGGCGCCCCTTCTTCTTCTTGCGACCGCCTGCGCCGCCGGACTTTCGCCCGTCTCCTGATCCGTTGCCCATTACCTGGGTCTCCGTGGTCGCCGCTGCGCCGCCGGCTGCCGTGGCTGCCGGGGCCGTGAGGATGAGGGTGGACTGCTGGCCGCCCGACATGGCCGACCGCACCTCCAGCAGTGCCGCGGTGAAGTCCTCGGCGCTCTGGTAGCGGTCCTCCGGTCGCTTGGACAGCGCCTTCATCACCACCGCATCGAGTTCGGGCGGGATCTCCTGCGCGAACACGCGCGGTGGCACGGGGGGCTCGTTGATCTGCTTCATCGCCACCGTCACGGGGCGATCCCCATCGAACGGCACGCGTCCGGTGAGCATCTCGTACAGCACGATGCCGACGGCGTAGGTGTCGCTGGCGGCCGTGGTCTCCTCGCCCTGCGCCTGCTCCGGCGACAGGTACTGCGCCGTGCCGATCACCGACCCCGCTTCGGTCATCTGCTGGTCGGCGTCGGCGCGGGCGATGCCGAAGTCGGCCACGCGAAGCCGGCCGTCGCCGCTCACCATCACGTTCTGCGGCTTGATGTCGCGGTGGATGATGCCCGCGGCGTGGGCGGCCGTGAGCGCCGACAGGATCTGCAGGGCGTTGTCCGCGGCCACGGCGGGGTCCAGCGGCCCCTGGTCGCGGATGACCTTCTTGAGGTCGGGGCCCTTCAGGTACTCCATCACGATGTAGTACGTGCCCTCGGCCTCGCCGCGGTCGTACACCGCCACGATGTTCGGGTGGTTCAGGCCCGCCGCCGCGGACGCCTCGCGCCGGAAGCGCTCGACGAACGCCTGGTCGGCGGCGAACCGCTCGGCCAGCACCTTCACCGCGACCTCGCGGTCCAGCACGGTGTCGTAGGCCACGTACACCGTGGCCATGCCGCCGGTGCCGATCTGGTGGCCCAGCTCGTAGCGCTCGCCGAGTTCCGTGCCGGGTCCGATGGTCATGCGCTCGGCTCCCCCTGTACCGGCCCGACCGACAGCGCCGTGCGCATGACCTCGCCCGCCACGGGAGCGGCCTCGGTGCCACCGGTGCCCGAGGTGTCCTCGATCACCACGGCCACGGCCACCTTGGGGTCATCCGCCGGCGCGTATCCGATGAACCAGGCCTGGTTGCGCTCGGGGTCGCCGGTTTCGGCGGTACCCGTCTTGCCCGCCACCGACAGGCCCGCGAGGCCCGCCTCGGTACCCGTTCCCTCGGAGACCACGCTGCCCATCATGCGCCCCACCTCGGATGCGATGTAGGCACTGGACACCGAGCCCACCTCCTGCGGGCGCTGCTGCTTCACCACCACGCCATCGCGGGTGATGACCCGGCGCACGAGGTACGGCCGCATCATGCGGCCGCTGTTGGCGATCGCGCCCGCGACCATGGCCATCTGAAGTGGCGTCACCTGGAGGTTCTCCTGTCCGATCGCGATACGCGCCGAGTCCGAATCGCGCTGCTCGTTGGGGAGGAGCTTCCCGTCACGGTACCTGCCCGACACGGCGACTTCACCTGCGGGCAGGTCAATCTCCACCGGGCGGGCGAATCCGAACCGGGTCATCTCGCGACCCATCGTGCGCCCGCCGAGGCGGTCGCCGATCTGCGCGAAGGTCGTGTTGATTGAGAATGTCAGTGCGTCGGTCAGGTTGTGCAGGCCGTACTTGGCCTTTCCGGAGTTGTAGATGGGCTTGCCATCCACCACGTAGACGCCCTTGTCATCGAAGGTGGACGAGGGCGACCACGTGCCGCTGCCCAGCGCCGCCGTGGCCGTGACGACCTTGAACGTGGAACCCGGCGGGTAGAGGCCGCCGGTCGCCCTGTTCAGGAGCGGAGCCCCGCTCTCCTTCCGAATCGAGGCGAAATCGCTGGCGACCTGGTTCAGGTCGAAGCCCGGGGATGATGCCACCGCGAGCACCTTGCCGGTCTTTGGCTCGATTGCCACGACCGCGCCCTTGCGCCCGGAGATCAGCGCCTCGGCGGTCTTCTGCACCCGCGTGTCGAGGGTGAGGCGGATATCCGCGCCGTCCTTGGTCTCGTCGCGGAGGCGGTCGAGGATGGCCCCGGTTCCGTACGAGCCCGCCAGGTAGCGGTTGTACTGCTGCTCGAGCCCCGTGGACCCCTCGCGTGCCGTCGCGTAGCCCACGACCTGCGCGGCGAGCGCGCCCTGCGGGTAGTAGCGCCGGTAATACTTCTGGCCCTTCTCGCGGTAGACGACGCTCTCGGCGAGGATCACCTTGTCGGCCGAGATGATGCGTCCCCGGTCCACCAGCCTCTGCTTCTCGAGCGTGTAGGGGTTGTCAGCGCGCTCATCCAGCTCACCGGCGGCGATCACCTGCCAGTAGCCGAGCATCAGCACCAGCACGGCGAACCCGGCGGCAAGGGTGAGGTACAGCGCGCGGATGGATCGGTTCATGTGGCCGGCACCCCCCGCACGGCCTCCACGAGGCCCTGGCGTGATCGGTTGCTGATCACCAGGAGAAGCGCCGCGATGCCGAAGTTGACGACCACGCTCGAACCGCCATAGGACATGAAGGGAAGGGTCACGCCCGTGAGGGGCACGAGGCGGACCACGCCGCCGATGATGATGAACGCCTGCAGGCCCACCACCGCGGTGAGGCCGCCCGCGAGCAGCTTGGAGAACCCGTCACGCGCGGCCGTCGCGATCGCAAAGCCCCGCGCCATGAGCAGCACGTAGAGAAGCATGACGCCGATCGCACCGACGTATCCGAGGTCGTTGGAGACCGCGCTGAAGATGAAGTCGGTCTCCAGCGCGGGGATGCGGGGGGTGCCGCCCTCGGTCACCAGCAGTGCGCGCCCGAACCCGGGACCCACCACGCCGCCGTCGGCCAGTGCATACAGCGATTGCACCATCTGGTAGCCGCCGCCCTGCGGATCGGTGAACGGGTGCAGCCAGGAGTCCACGCGCGCGCCGATCCTTGGGACGGCGGCCCAGATGAACAGCGAACCCGCCGCGAACAGCGTGATGCCCAGTCCCACGTACAGCGCGCGCCCGGTGGCCAGGTACAGCATCGCGAGGAACACGCCGAAGAACAGCAGCGCGGTGCCGAAGTCATTCAGCACCACCACGGCGGCCAGGGCCGCGCCCCAGAACACGAGGATGGGCGCGAGGTGGCGCGGAGCCGGCAGGTTCATCCCCAGGCGGCGCTGGGTAGGGATGGCCAGCACCTCGCGCTTCTCGCGCAGGTAACCCGCGAGGAAGATCACCATGAGCACCTTGGCCAGCTCGCCCAGCTGCACGCGCTGGCCGCCGCCGATCTCGATCCACAGCCGCGACCCGTTCACCTCGGTGCCGAAGGCCATGGTGAACACCAGCAGCATCACGGCGGTGAGGCCGATGATGTACCGGTAGCGCTCGAGCACGCGGTGATCGGGCATGAACACGATGACCGCGCAGAAGACGATGCCGCCCAGGGTCACCCAGATGGCCTGGTCGCCCGCGAGGCCCGGGTCGATCCGGTAGAGCATGGCCAGGCCGATGCCCGTGAGCGCCGCCATGATCGGCACCAGGTATGGATCGCTGAGCGGCGCCCTCATGCGCAGCACCGCGTGCATGACCACGAACACCATGGCCACCCCCAGGGCGGTCTGCCAGGGCCCGGCCTGCAGCTCATCGGCGCGCGCCGATGCCCCGGCCGCGAGGCCCAGCATGCCCAGTAGCAGCGCGGGCACGAGGAATCCCAGCTCCCGCGTGCGCAGGCTCATCCCGTGCCCCCGGTGCGCGGCACCTTCCACTGCTGCGGCATGCCGTAGCGCCAGATGAGCCGCGTGGCGAGCGCCACGGCCTCGCCCTCGCCCAGGATTCCCTGGTCGAGCGCGGGGGCATCCTCGGTGCGTACCACGCGCGCGGGCACGCCCAGCGGCCGGCCGTCATCCATCAGCGAGATGCCGAGCAGCGTGTAGGGCAGCCCTGCGTACAGCCGTACCTGTCCCGCGTCGTCGGCCTGCACCACATGCGACCGTGACGCCGCCCAGGTGCCGCCGCCGATCACCAGGCCGATGATCAGCAGCACCGCGGCCCCGATGAGCATCAGGCGCGAGCGCCCGGTGGGCACCCGCTCGAGCACGCGCCCGGGCTCGGGAGCCCGGGCCGTGCGCGCTTCCGGCTCCACCATGGGCCGCGGCAGCGTGGCCACGCGCGGGGTGGGCGGGATGAACTCCGCGGGTTCCGGCACCTCCGCCGGGGGGCCGTCGCCCACGCGGCCGAGCACCACCGTGGCGTTGTCCTCGCCGCCTGCGGCATCGGCGGCCGCGAGCAGTGCGAGAGCGGCGTCGTCCAGCGAGTCGGCGCGGGCAAGCGCGTCGCGGATGGCGGCGTCGCCGATCGCCGCCGAGACCCCGTCGGTGCACAGCAGCACCACGTCGCCCGCGCGTACCGGTACCTGGAATGCATCGGCCGACACCTGCTCGGACGCCCCGAGGGCGCGGGTGATCACGTTGCGCTGGGGATGCCGGTCGGCCTGCTCCTCGGTCAGCGCCCCTCCGCGCACGAGTTCGGCCACCACGCTGTGGTCATCGGTCAGGCGCCGCAGCTGCCCGTCGCGCACCAGGTATGCCCGGGAGTCGCCCACGTGCACCACGTACAGCCGGTCGTCATCGCCCAGCATGCAGGCGGTGACCGTGGTGCCCATTCCGGCCCGGCCGGCATTGCCCGAGGCCGAGCGCCGGATGTCCGCGTTCGCGCGCTCCACCGCGCGGCGCAGGTCGCCCGGGCGGGGGCTCGCGGGCAGCCCATCCAGCGAGGTGACGGCGATGCCCGCCGCCACCTCGCCCGCCAGCGCGCCGCCCATGCCGTCGGCCACGGCGATGACGGGCGGGCGCACCAGGTGCCGGTCCTCGTTGTGGCCGCGCACGCGCCCCACGTCGGTGGCCCGCGCCATCTCGACCCATGCGAGGCGGGCGGTCATCCCGTGGCCGCCGCCTCCCGGGTGACGGCGTCCACCCGTGCGAGCACCACCGTCACGTTGTCCGGACCCCCGGCGGCATTCGCGTGCTCCACCAGCGCCGCCGCCGCCTGCTCCAGTGACGGCGCCGATTCCACCACCGCGAGGATGCCCTCATCATCCACGGGGCCCGAGAGCCCGTCCGTGCACAGCAGCACCACATCCCCCGGCTCCAGGTCCACGCGCAGGGCGTCGATCTGGATGTCGGCGTCCACGCCGAGCGCACGGGTGATGACGTGCCGGGCGGGGTGGCTCTCGGCGGCGTCCGCATCCAGCGTCCCGCGGCGCACCATCTCGGCCACCACGGAGTGATCATCCGTCACCTGGATGATCCGTCCGTCGCGGATCAGGTAGCCGCGTGAGTCGCCGACGTGCACGAGGTACAGGATGCCGCCTTCCAGCAGCGCGGCAGTCGCGGTAGTTCCCATGCCGGTAAGCCCGGGGTCGTCCATGGCGGCCTGCGCGATGGCCCGGTTGGCGCCCTCCAGCGCCTGCAGCATGGCCGCGGGCTCGGTGGACGCCCCCACGTCGCGGAGCGCGTCCACCGCCATGGCGGCCGCCGTTCCGCCGCCCTGATGGCCGCCCATGCCGTCGGCCACGGCGATCAGCGGTGGCGACAGCAACTCGCGGTCCTGGTTGTCGGCGCGTACCCGGCCGGCGTGCGACGCCGAGGCCACCTCAACCAGCGCAAGATCGGGGCGGCCGCTCATTCCTCCCACCTCAGCACGGTCTCGCCGACGCGGATCTCATCGCGCAGGTGCAGTTGCTGTTCGCCTGAGATGCGCCGTCCATTGACGTACGTGCCGTTCAGCGACCCCAGGTCCTCCACGAACCAGAAGTGCCCTTTGCGGAATACCCGGGCGTGGCTGGTGGAGATGAACTGGTCGGTGACGGGGATACGGCTGCTGCGCGACCGGCCGATGGTGGCACCGCCCGCGACGTCGTAGGTGGTGCCCACCGGAAGCGTGTTGGAACGGCTCACCACCAGGTGCGGCTCGGCGGCCGCAGCGGCGTGCACCACCTCGGGCCGTGCAGCCTCGCTCAGCGGCTGCTCGGGCTTCGCGCGGCGCAGGCCCCAGCGCGGTGCGGTGGCCGCGGCGCCCACCACCTCGGTCGGCGGCGCGGGCTGCGCCTGCGGGGCAGCCGCGGCGGGGTCGGCCTGCCGCGGCGGGGTCATCTCGATTTCCGATGAGCGCAGGGCGCGCGTGGACGCCCGCACCACGAACGCGATGAACAGGTACAGCAGCAGCAGGAAGACGGCCTGCCCGATGATGAGCCCCGTCTCGGTCACGGCGCCCCCCGGGCTATCGTCGTTCGACTGCCACGTCGGCGCCGCCCAGGCTCACCCGGTCGCCGTCGCGGAGGCTGTGCCGGAGGACCCGGCGCCCGTTGACCTCGATGCCGTTGGTGGACCCGAGGTCCACCAGCACGTACTCCAGGCCCTCGTGGCGGACCTCAGCGTGCACCCGGCTCACGTTCGGGTCGGGCACCACGATGTCGCAGTCACGGCTGCGCCCCATTGTGGTGACCTTCTGGGTGATGCGGAACGGCTGCCCCGACACATACAGGGTCACCTGCTCGCGTACGAGGCCCGCGGCGCGGGCCTGCTCGGGCGAGAGCACCTGCGTGCCGCTGACGGCGGCGAGCGCCTCGTTGGGCAGGGGGTCGGACGGCGCCGGGGGCTCCTCGGGAGCGGGTTCATCCGCGGGCGCGGCCACCTCAGCGGCCGGCGACGCGTCTTCAGCGGGCGCGGCGGCCGGGGCGTCCGTGCCGGGCCGGCCGGGGTCCACCATGCGACAGGCGATCCCGAACTCGCCGGGGCGCAGGTCCGAGTCGGTCTCCAGGCGGATGCGGGGCATCGACAGCAGCGACAGTCCCTCGCTGCGCGCATGGGCCTCCAGATACGAGCCCAGCTCCAGCACCAGCGCCGACTCGTAGCTGGAGAATTGGCGGCGATCGGCGGGCGACAGGTACACCGTGTACTGGTTCGGCACGTATACGCGCGACACCGACACGGTCTTGTGGTCCTCCATCTCACGGGCAAGGCGCCGCGCGAGCTCCACCGGCTGCAGGGTGCTCCGGAACATGCGGCCGAAGGTCTTCTCGACCACGCCCTCGATCTTCTGCTCGATGTTGCGGAGTGCCATCTAGCCCACCGTGCCGCTGAGAGTGTCGGGTCGGCCCGGGGCGGCGCCACGCAGCGCGCGCCAGGGCCGTGCCGCCCATGCGATGGCGAGGATAGCCGAGGGCAGCACGGCGCCGACGGCTTCGAGGCCCCCTCCGCCCGCCAGGCCGGCGGCCACGGTGACCGCCGCAGCCCACATGACGGCCGCCGGAAGCCGCCGCGAATCGCGGCCACCCACCACCAGCGGCCATGTGAGCGCCGCCGCGATCATGATGAGGCACCCCGTGAGGGCCTGCGGGTGGGCGGCGATCGGGTCGATGATGGCCTCGGCCACCGCCTGCGGCGAGCGCACGCCTTGCAGGGACTCCCATGCCCCCGTCACCTCCCATCCGGTGAACACCAGGGAGGAGGCACCGGCCACCACTTGCCACAGCAGCAGCGTGACCATGCCCGCAACGGCGGTCCAGATGCGGCCGGCGGTGGTGCGCACCGATCCCGCCAGCAGGGCATAGACCGGCAGCATCCCGATCACGGCAAGGGCGGGCGCGAGCGCGGGCAGCAGCACCAGGCGTCCATGGCGGGCTCCCGTCAGCACGAGCAGCAGCCCGATGATCACGGCGATCGCGGTGAGGGCGGGCGCAGCGGCCGCGGTGGCGATGCCCGCCAGCAGCACCAGGGCCACCGCCGCGAGTGGTGCCCGCCACGCGCCGATTGCCCCGGCCAGCAGGGCGATGCCCGCCGTGCCGAGGGCGCTCGTGGAGAAGCCCCGCTCGGCGATGAGCCCGCCGAGCGCCGCGGCGCCGGCACCGGTGAGGATGGGTGGTGCGGGACCGGACAGCAGTGCCATGGCCCGTTTGCCACGGCCCTCCGGCAGCCCCGGTGCCTCCTCGCGGATGATCGCCGCCAGGCGGGCGGGCGCGGGACGCCCCTCGGGGTGCGGGGAGAGCCCGGCGTCGATGGCCTTGGCCAGCCGCGGCGGGAGGTCGGGACGCAGGTTGCGGATGGGCGGGATCTCGCCGAGGGCGGCACGGCGCGCGGTGTCGGCCGGGGTCGATCCCAGCAGGGGATTGCGGCCGGTCAGCCCCTCGTACAGGACGAGGGTGGCAGCCCACACGTCGGCGGCCCCGGTCACCTGCTCGCCGGTGGCCTGCTCGGGGGCCATGTAGGCCATGGTGCCCACCACGCCGCCGGTCTGGGTCATGCCCGTCTCGCCCGACAGGCGCGCCACGCCTAGGTCCGCCACCCGCGCGTATCCGTGGTCATCGACGAGGATGTTGGCGGGCTTGATGTCGCGGTGGATCACGCCGCGATCATGCGCGTGGTCGAGGGCGTCGAGAACGTCGGCGGCCATCTCGGCGGCGGCGCGGTCGCCGGGTGGTGCATCCGCATAGACCTTTTCGAGCGAGGGGCCATCCACGAGCTCGCTCACCAGGTACAGCGATTCGGAGTCCTCGCCCCAGTCGAGCATGCGGACCACGCCGGGGTGCTCCAGTCGCGACGCGGCGCGGATCTCGGCGGCCACGCGCTTCTCCAGCCCGAGGTCCACGGGGATCTCCTTCACCGCCACCTCACGCCCCGTGGCGCGGTCCAGGGCCCGGTACACGCGCGAGGTCGCGCCGCGCCCGATCACGGTGATCAGGTCGTAGCGTCCCAGCACGCGGGCGGGTGCGCTGGCGCGGGTGGCTGCCTGGCTGGATCCTGTGATGCGCATGGGGCGAAGTGGCCTTCCACCGGCGGCGGGGGAATCCTGCGAAGGAATCCGGGGCATGCGTGCCGAACGGACTGCCGATCGTAGACATCACCTGCGTGGTTTCCGTGCGGGCGGGTTGCGCTAGTGTTCCCGCGCCTCATGGCCAGATCACCGGGCGGGTGGCGGAATTGGTAGACGCGCTGGCTTCAGGTGCCAGTGTTCGAAAGAACGTGGGGGTTCGAGTCCCCCCTCGCCCATCGGGAGTACACCCTCTGTGGACGTAGACGAGACCGGCACGGACTTCGGATACGACGACCAGCCCACTGGCGTCTCCGGCCCCCTGCCCCCTGCGGAGGGGCCGAACCCGCGCGGGCGCAGCAGTTCGAAGAGCAGCGGTAGCAGTCGAGGCCGGGGCTCCGGCCGCGGCGGTAGCGGCCGCGGCTCGGGCGGCGGCGGCGGACGTCGGCGCGGCTCCGGGTCGGGATCCGGCTCGGGCGGCGGCAGGCGCAGGTCCTCCGGCGGCGGTAGCGCCACGCTGCAATCGCCCGCGGCGCGCATCACCATGGCGGTGGGCGGAGCGCTCGTCCTCATCGTGGTGCTGGTGCTGGTGGTGCGCGGGTGCCAGCGCAGCGCGCTCGAGGACTCCTACCGGTCGTACATGGGTGATGTCACCACCATCGTCACGGCGTCGGGCAAGGAGTCCGATTCGCTGCAGGAGATCCTCCAGAACAAGAACGGTGCCAAGGCACCCGAGCTGCAGGTGCAGGTGCGTGATCTCGCCGGAAAGGCCGAGGGCCTCGTGGGCCAGGCCGAGGCGCTGTCGTCGCCCGACTCGCTCACCGCAGCCAACCAGAGCCTGGTCACGGCGCTGCAGTACCGGGTGACCGGCCTGAAGGCGTTGGCCGATTCCCTGCCGTCGGTGGTGGACTCGAAGAACCGCGCATACGCGTCCGCGACGCTCGCGAGCGCCATGCAGCGGTTCCTGGCGAGCGACGTCATCTACCAGGACTCCTTCGTGGGCCCGTCCAAGCGGGCGCTTGCCGACGCCGGTATCACGGGCGTGCAGGTGCCCGACCGCCAGTTCTTCCTGTCGGGCGTGCGCGCCGACCAGGCGTCGCCCACGGGCGCCGCCCAGTTGATCCCGGCGCTGCAGCGCACCGGCACGGCGGACACCGCCACCGGCACGACCGGCGTGCTGCGCGGCACGGGCATCGCCGGCGTGCAGGCGCTGCCGCAGGGCGTGGAGCTGCAGGCCGGAAGCGATACCGAGATCCAGGCATCCGACAAGCTCGAGTGGCAGGTGACGGTCGAGAACTCGGGTGACGCCACGGAGACCAACGTTGTCGTGCGCGCGACCTTCGCCAGCGACGCGTCCCCGAAGGATGCGCAGACGGTGGAGAAGGAGATCGCCTCGATCGCGCCCGGCGAGCAGCAGTCGGTCACGCTTCCCGGGCCCAAGAGCCCGACCTTCGGCGAGGACTCGGTGCTGAAGGTGGAGGTCGTGCCGGTGCCCGGCGAGGAGAAGACCGACAACAACCGCGCCGAGTACCCCGTCAAGATCGTCTTCTAGGGGCGGCCCGGTGAGCGGGACCATCGGATACCTGGGCCCGCAGGGCACGTTCTCCGAGGAGGCGCTGATCGCATGGATCGGTGCCGACCAGGCATCGCGCGAGCGCGCATACCCCAGCATCCCCGCGTGCTTCGATGCCGTGGCGGACGGCGAGGTGCGCGAGGCGCTCGTCCCGATCGAGAACGCCATCGAGGGCGGCGTCAGCCAGACGCTCGATCAGTTGATTGCCCACGGCGGGCGCATCGTCATCCGCGGCGAGGTGATCCATCCGATCCACCATCACCTGATCGGCGCGCCCGGGTCGTCGCTGGACGGCGTGACGCGCGTGGTGAGCCACCCGCAGGCCACGGCCCAGTGCGGCCGGTGGCTGCGCGGGCGACTGCCGGAGGCACGGCTGGAGCCTGCCCTGTCGACGGCTGATGCCGTGCGCACCGCGGTTGAGGACGACGCCGGCACGGCGGCGGTGGGCAACCGCCGCGCGGCGCAGATCTACGGCGGCGAGATCCTGGCCGAGGACATCATGGATGCTGCGGACAACCGCACGCGGTTCGCCATCATCGGCACCGACGAGGTGGACGGGGCCGGGGAGGGCGGCGATTGGACCACGTCCATCATCTGCGGCATCGCGCACGACCGGCCCGGCGCCCTGCTGTCGATCCTGCAGGAGTTCGCCCTGCGCGCGGTGAACCTGACGCGGCTCGAGAGCCGCCCGGCCCGCACGGGCTTGGGCCGGTACGTGTTCTTCATCGATGCCGAGGGCAACCGGCACCGCGACCTGCCGCTGCAGGCCGCGCTCACCGCCATCGCCGATGGTGGCATTGCGCAGGTGACGCCGCTCGGGTGCTACCCCACTGCCATGCGGGCCACGTAGAACCGGCGTCCGCGGGTATATTGCCGCCCGAAGGGGGTGGTACCGCAGCACGTTCTCGTTCTCAACGCGTCGTATGAGCCCATCAACGTGTGCTCCATGCGTCGCGCCCTCGTGCTCCTGCTCAAGCAGAAGGCGGAGATCCTGGAGCACTCCCCGCGCACCATCCGTGGAATCGCGCGCGACTTCCCGGCGCCCCACGTGATCCGGCTGGTGTACCGCGTGAAGGTGCCGCGCTACGAGGCCCGCCGCATGAGCAGGCGCGCGCTCTTCGCCCGTGACGGCTACGCGTGCCAGTACTGCGGTAGCCGCGGCAAGCTGACCGTGGACCACGTGGTGCCGCGCAGCCGCGGCGGCGACTCGTCGTGGTCGAACGTGGTCACCTCATGCGGGCCCTGCAATGCCCGCAAGGGCGACGCCCTGTGCCACGAGATCCAGATGTACCCGCGCGAGAAGCCACGACCTCCCCGCCCCGACGTGTTTGTCGACGTCGCCACGCCCCGGCGTCCGGAGGCCTGGTCGCCCTATCTGGCCGCGGCCTGAGCGCGCCCCGGCTGCCGCGGCTCGCGGCCCGCGACCTGGCGGGTGCCGACCAGGTGATCCCGGATGCCCTTCCTGCGGAGCCCTGCGTGGTGATCCTGGCGTTCCGCATGCGCCACCAGCGCGACGTGGATGCCTGGGCGGCGGCGCTGGGCCCCGACGTACCGGTGGTGGAGGCCCCCGTGATGTCCCGCAGGTGGAGGCGGGCTGCGGGGTGGATCGAGGGCGGCATGGCCTCGGGCACGCCGGCTGCGGCGCACGGGCGCGTGTGGTGCGCCTACGCGCCCGTGCGCGGCGTGCTCGCCGATCTCGGCGTCACCGGGACCGGTGACATCGTGGTGGTGGTGGCCGATCGCTCGGGGCGCATCCGTGCGATGGCGCGGGGCGCACCGGCGCCGGCCGCCGTGGGCACCATCCGGGCGGCGCTGGCGGGGCGCTAGGCGCGAAGGGCCCGCAGGGCGTTGATGATGACGATGATGTCGATGCCCTCCTGCAGCAGCGCGCCGGCCACGGGCGGTAGGTAGCCGAACGCCGCGAACCCCATGGCCACGAAGCTCATGAGCATCCCCGCCACCACGCTCTGGCGGGCGATGGCCGACGCCCGGCGGCTGGTGGTGATGGCATCGGCCACGCCGTCCACCCGGTCCACCATCACCACCGCATCGGCGGTTTCCGAGGCGATGGTGGCGCCCGGCGCGCTCATGGCCATGCCCACGTCGGCCGCGGCAAGGGCGGGGGCATCGTTGATGCCGTCGCCCACCATGGCCACCCGGCGCCGGCCCTCGCCCTCGCGCATGGCGGTGACCACCGTCACCTTGTCCTCCGGGCTGCATCCGGCGTGCACCACGTCGATGCCGACATCCGCCGCCACGGCGTCGGCCACGTCGCGGCGGTCACCGGTGGCCATGGCCACCTCGGTCACGCCGGCCTCATGCAGCCGCGCGACCATCGCGCGGGCATCCGGGCGGATGGGGTCGGCCAGCACGATCAGTCCGGCGGCCCGTCCGTCGATGCCCACCAGCACGATGCCCCGGCCGTCGCCGTCGTCATCCCGGCGCTCGGCCAGAAGCGGTGCGGGATCGATATCGCAGGCGCGCAGCCAGTCGGCCGACCCCACCACCACCTCGTGCCCGTCCACGCGACCCGCGATGCCCTCGCCATGTACCTGGTGCACGTCGCCGGGCTGGTCCAGGCGCAGCTCATCGCGGTGGGCGGCCGACACCAGGGCCCCCGCCACCACGTGCGCGGAGTGCTGCTCCAGCGAGGCCGCGCGCTGCAGCACCGCGCCGGGCGTTGCATCACCGACCGTCCCGATGCGCTGGATCTCGGGCTGCCCCACCGTGAGGGTGCCCGTCTTGTCGAGCAGCACGGCCGTGGTGCGCGCCAGCTGCTCCACCACCACGCCGCCCTTCAGCACCACGCCCTTGCGTGCCGCCCGGGACACCCCCGACACCAGGGCGATGGGCGCGGCCAGGATGAGCGGGCAGGGGGTGGCCACCACCAGCACGGCGAGCGCACGCACGGGGTCCCCGCTCATCGCCCAGGCGATGGCCGCCACCACGAGGGTGACCGGCAGCAGCAGGGCGGCGTAACGGTCGGCCATGCGCTCGAAGGGGGCGCGCCTGCCCTCGGCCTCGGCCACCAGCCGCACGATCGCCGCGTAGGCGCTCTCCGCTGCGGGGCGCGTGGCCACCATCTGGAACGCCTCGGCGGCGTTCACCACGCCGCTTCGCACCGATGCGCCCGGCAGGCGCTCCACCGGAAGGGGCTCCCCCGTGAGGGCCGACTCATCGAGCAGGGCGGGCACGTCCTCCACGCGGCCGTCCACCGGCACCACCTCGCCGGCGCGCACCAGCAGCACGTCGCCCGGTTCCACCGCGTCGGCGGGCACCCGCTCGAACTCCCCGCCGTGGCTGCGACGCATGGCCCAGGCGGGCGCGCGCGCGACGAGGGCCTCGAGGTCGTGCCGCGCACGCCGACCGGCCGCCGCCTCGAGGGCGTTCCCCCCGGCGAGCATCAGGGCCACCACCGCGCCTGCGAGGAACTCCTGCAGCGCCAAGGCCCCGGCCATCGCCACGAGCGCGATGGCATCCACGCCGACATCGCGACGCAGCAGCGTGCGCACCACCGACCACGTGAGCGGCAGCAGCAGTGCGCCCGTCACGACGCCCCACACCGCATTGGCCGCGGTGCCCTGCCCCAGGGCGGTCAGGACGAGGCCCGCCACCACGCCCGCCAGCGCCGCGAGCGCGACCAGCACCTCTGGCTCGCGGAGCAGCCTCGCAATCCGGCCCCGGACGGTCATCCGTTAATCCTACGAGGCCGAATGGCCGCCAGCGTGGGCGCCGGGACGGTCGGGCGTTGCGGTAGTGTCCTCCCCCTGAGGATGTATTGTCAGTGCGTCATAGCGTCGCAAGAAGGAATGAAATGTCTTCGGGAGCACGACATCCGGCTGCTGCAGGTTGGGTTGTATTCGCCGCCTTCATGCTGCTCGTCATCGGTATCTTCGATCTCATTCAGGGGATCGTGGCGTTGCTCAAGCGCGAGGTATACGTCGTCGGCGATAACGGATTGGTGCTGACGAACAGCTTTACCGTATGGGGCTGGAGCCTGCTCCTGTGGGGCATCGTGATCGTGCTTGCCGGGCTGTCCCTCTTCGGGGGCGGAGGCTTCGGCCGCTGGTTTGCGCTTATCGCTGTGGTGGTGAATCTGGTGGGCCAGTTCGCCTGGTTCCCTGCCTACCCCCTCTGGAGCCTCGTCGTCATCTTGCTCTCGGTTGCGGTCGTGTGGGCGCTGACAGTCGGCTGGCGTGATGCAAAGGGTGATCTGGCCTGACCGGCCGGCGTCGGACCACCGACTACGGTTGGCCCACGGCGCGGATGCGCACAGGACAACCTCGTACACTGCAACGGACTGTCGCGTACAGGAGCGGATATGGACGATGAACTTGATCTCGGGCCGGTTGACTACTTCCTCGTGGGATTTCCTCCGGGTGCCCCACTGGACGGAGGGGCTCTTCTGCAGATGGCTGCACTTGTGCAGCAGGGCATCATCGAGGTGCTGGATGCCCTCGTGATCACCAAGGACGCCGACGGCACGATCGCCGGCGTGGACATCTCTGAGGCCGGCGACTCGGCGGAGCTGATCGCCTTCTCGGGCGTGCGCACCGGGCTGATCGCCGACGAGGACATGCAGCTCGCCGCCGAGGAGATGCCCCCGGGATCGGTCGCGGCATTCGTGCTGTACGAGAACACCTGGGCCCGTGGGTTCGTCACGGCTGTGCATGAGCGCGGCGGAACGTTCCTGGGCAGTGGCCGCATTGGCATGGACGACCTGCTCGCCGCCATCGAGGCGGCGGGCGACTAGCGAAGGAGGCAGGAATGCCGGGACTCATCCGGGCAGTGGGGCGTACGGCGGTGGTGGCGGGTACTGCGACCGCTGTCAGCAACAATGTCACCCGTCGGCAGATGAGCCGTGAAGCCGAGCGGGCTGCGCCACCGCCGGCAGCCGAGCCTGCTGCACCCGCCGGCGATGATCTGGTGGGCAAGCTCTCCCAGCTCGCCGAGCTCAACGCCGCGGGCACGCTCACCGACGAGCAGTTCGCCGCAGCCGCCCGCAAGGAGTTGCTGGGCCAGTAGCGGGTTAGCCCCCCTCGCCGCGCGCCACCGGGCGCATGGCGGGGGGGACATCGCCCCATCGCCCCAGCAGCCAGGCGGTGTCGGCAAGCCGGTCGTCCAGCAGGGGCAGGTCGTCGGCGGAGAAGTGCGACCTCCACGCGAGGAACAGGAAGTCCGCGGCGGCGTCCACCTGGCGCACGTCCGCGAGCCGCGTGCCGTCCATCAGGGCCTCCTGCACGTCGGGCGGGATGAGCAGGAAGGCCACGTCACGCCCCCACTCATCCGGGATCGTCACCCGGAACTCATCGGCGAAGTCGTCGTGCTCCAGGTCGACCACCTGACGCGATGTCGCCCTGGAGCGCACGGCGTCCCGCATGCCCCGTCCCAGACCGAATGACCGCCGCACCATCGTGAGGTGCGGACCCTCCCACGCGCGCTGGACGACCACGATGAAGTAGTGGTCGTAGTCGGTGTGGCGGTTTCCCCTGCCGTCCGTCGAGTCGTTCTCCACGGTGAAGTTCGCGAACTGCGCCGGGTGGCCACCGATCTGCCCGGACGCGCCGTCCTCGCAGTACCGGCGGTCACCCTGGCGCAGGAAGCCCAGGTCGATGCCGGGCATCTCCACCTTCTGCGCGTAGGCCCATCCGTTGTCGCGGGCCCAGCGCGCGGCCATCGTGAGATGGGCGGCCCGCCGCGCCTGTGATCGCACGATGAGCCACGCGATGCCGGCACCGGCGACGGCGCCGATGGCGAGCGCCCCCACCAGCGCCCCGGCCCCCACGACCTGCGACCACGACCATCCGAACACCCCGAGCACCAGGGCGCCTACGACCGCGCCGAATGCCATCCACCAGCGGGCGCCACCCTTGCGCCGCGCCCACTCCGCGTCCATCGCGTGGTCGAACTCATCCGGTGGCATGGCGGCAGCCTACGAGGCCGGCGGCTGCGGCCCGGGGGTGCCGGCCGCGCCCAGTCGCAACTGCGGCCCCGGCGCCAGGCGCGTGACGCTCACGCCCAGCAGCCGCACGGGCGCGGGGCGGTCGGCAAGCGCGCGGTCCAGCGCGAGGCCCGCGAGCCGGGCGATCTCATCGGCATCGTCGGTGGTGCGCTCGGCCGATGCGGCACGCGAGGCGATGGTGAAGTCGGGGTAGCGCAGCTTCACGGTCACCGTGCCCGCCCCGCGGCCGTCACGGTGCAGGCGCTCGGTCACCAGCGACGCCAGCCGCCCGGCGTGGTCGTGCAGTACCCCGGGGTCGTCTACGTCGTGCGGGAAGGTGCGCTCATGTCCGATGGATACCGGGGGGCTGGATGACGGATCCACCTCGCGGGGGTCCCGTCCACGCGCGCGGTCGCGCAACTCCACCCCGTGCGCGGCGGGCAGCAGCGCGGCCAGGTCGTCGTCGCCCAGACACGCCAGGTCGCCGATGGTCGCGAGCCCCGCACGCGCCAGGCGCTCGCCCGTGACCGGGCCGATGCCCGGCAGGGCCCGCAGCGGGCGGGGAGCGAGGAACGCGGCCTCTGTGCCGGCTGGTACCACCATCACACCCCGGGGCTTATCCGCATCCGAGGCGATCTTCGCCACCGTCTTGCACGTGCCGCAGCCGAACGATGCATCCAGTCCGGTCTTCTGCCGCACCGTCTGCTGCAGTCGCGTGAGAAATCGCCGTGCGCCACCCGAGGTCCACACCGCCCGGTAGAGGTCGATGTATCCCTCGTCAATCCCCACCTGCTCGAGCACCGGCACCTCGGCGCGCACCAGGCTCCACACCTCGCGTGAGCGCTCGCGGTAACGCGGCATGTCGGGGCGCAGGAAGATCGCCTCGGGGCAGCGCCGGCGTGCCTCCGCGGCCGGCATGGCCGATCGGATCCCGAACCGCCGGGCCTCGTACGAGGCGGTCGACACCACCCCTCGCCCGGCGGGGTCACCACCGATCACCAGGGGGCGTCCCACCAACGCCGGGTCGTCCCGCACCTCCACCGCGGCGAAGAAGGCATCGAGGTCCATGTGGGCGACCACCCGTGGCATGGAGCCGACGCTAGCGCCGCGGTCGGCCAACGATGACGTGGCGCGGCGCGCCTGGCCTCGGGCCTCAGTATCTGCGGAGACGTGGAAGGTTGTCCGCGGGCCCCTCGTGCCTCAGCGGCTGGCTGGCCGCCGGAGCTTCGTTCTAGCCGGTGACACCGCTGCCCGCCGCGCGGCAGGACGTTCGCCCACCCACTCCGCCGGTGCGCGACTGGATGGCGCCCGTCAGGCGCAGCGATGACGCCGACGCGCGCACCGTGGTGGCGAGGGGGTCGCACCGCGTGGCCGTCACGGTCAGCACGCACCGGGCGGCCTGTCCGGGCAGCAGGTTGGCCACGCGGATCACGCCCTTACCCGTGGTGCGCGAGCACCGGGCAGCGCCGGTGCCGGTCGCCGAGGTCGTGCGGATCACCTGACCGGGGGCGGGCGGCACCACGGCCACCACGTCGGTGGCGGTTGCCGTTCCGGTGTTCTTCACCACGATCGGCTGCGGTTGCGGCCGTCCCGTGATGGTGGGGCCCGTCGTGGGCGTCACGGTCACGTCCACTGCGGGGATGGCCGGCTGGCGCGACACCATGCAGTTGGGGCCCGAGGCACTCGAGCGGGCCGTCGCAGTCGTGCCGTCGGGGTTCCGGACGATCCACGTCACCGCGCGCTTCAGGGGGATCTTCTCCACCGTGAACACAGCGTCATGGCGCCCCGGCGTGAACATGACCGGCTGCGGACCGTCGAAGGCCGAGGGGCCGATGCGATTGTCCTTCCCGCGGGCAATGCCGGCGGGGGCGGGCCCCGTCATCTCATAGCCGAACGAGGCCGTGTACGTGCGTCCGGTCCTGCGAACACACTGCACGAACACGCCGATCTGCAGCGCGTCCTTGGTGGTGGGCGTCTGCGTGGGGACCAGCGGGTCGGTGGGCGGCTTGCTGGGTGTGACCGTTGTGGAGCCGGGGCATGCCGGCGATCTGATGCCGGCCGTGGCCACGGCCCCGCCGCCCCCACCGACGCTCCACGTGATGGTGCCCGTCACCGGCACGCCGCGCGCCACCCAGGCGTTATCCAAGGACCCCGGCAGGAACTCCTGCACCTGCCCCTGGTCGTCCCCGGTGCCACCGAGCGATGGCGTCACCTGGTTCAGGGGACCGATCGGTGCCGTGATGGCGACGGGATTCGCGTTGGAGTACCCGAAGATGGCGTCGAAGCTGCCGTTTCCATTCTTCCGCACGCAGGTCACCTGCACGCCGATGGGCACCAGCGAGGTCAGGTCGGGCGGCTGCGGCCCGGTCGTGGGCGGCACGGTGGTGGAGGTTGGCGGCGTCGTGGCGCAGGCCGGGGCGCCATCGGGCACGGTGGCGCCGGCCACGCGCGTGGCCTGAGCAAGGTCCGTGCCGGGCGCGATGGGTGCGACTGCCACGATCCACGAGATGGTGGTGCCACGTGGCACGCCCTTTACCTCGAAGGCCGATGGGTTGCGGCCCGGGGCGAAGGTGGTCACCTGGCCGCGGTTGGGTGCATCGGTGGTGGACTCCGACGAGAGCACCACGCCGTTGTCCGTGCCCGCCGGGATCATCACCGGCGTCGTGCCGCCGTTCTCATACCCGAACACCACGCCGTAGGTGCTGCCCTCCGAGCGGATGCACGACACGAACACACCGATCTGCTTCGGCGGCTCGGGCGGCACCGCGCAGGCTGGCGACAGGCCCGATGCCACGGCGGTGGAGGTGACGCCCCCGGCCGTGATGGACCACGTCGCAGACCCCGCGCGCGGGATGCCGGTCACAGCGAGCACGCGCGGGCCGGTGCCCGGGGCGAATGCGCCAGGGGGCGTGGGCGCGGTGAAGCCCGACCCGGTCACCTGGTTGCCGGCCCCGGGCGCCACCGCGATGGTGGAGCCGTTGGGGTTCGACACATCGAAGTACGCGGTCAGGGTGCCGTCGGTGGCCACCTGCACGCACTGCACCGCCGGCGTGATGCGCTGCACCGGTGGATCGGGATCGACGCAGCCGTTGTTGAAGGTGGCCTTCCCGCGCGACGACCAGTTGAGGCCCTGGAAGCGGCGGGTGGACGATCCATCCCGGTAGGAGAACGGCGGGATGATCGCCGTCGGGTACGTGCGGGCGTAGGCCAGAGCGTTCGGGATCGACAAGGTGAGGCGCGCGTACTGGCCGCCGGTGGGCACCGAGCAGATCGTCACCGCATCGGTCGGGGTGAGTGTGGACACCATCGCGGGGGTGCGGCAGCCGTTCTGCCAGATGAGGCGCCCGTCGCGGTCCCAGTTCTGTCCCGGGAACGCCACGTTGCCGCTGGCGGTGCGCAGCGTGAAGGGCGGGATGATGTCCTGGCGGTGACGCCCGTGGACGGCGTAGGCCTGATCCGCGGGCACGCTGGTCTTCGTCCACGTGCCCGGGCCGGTCGCGTGGCACAGGGTCACTGTTTGCTGTACCGGGGGGTTCGGTGGACGCAACTGGGTGCTCGCAGGCCGGGTCGACCCGGCGATGAGGGCCCGTACGCACGATGAGCTCGCGGCACGGCCGCTGGGTGGCCAGTTCTTCCCGGCGTAAGTACCGCCGGGGTAGTTGAAGGCGGGGATGATGTCGTTCGCGTGACCTCCGTGGCCCTTGCCGCCCACGATGCTCCGGTAACTCGGCCTGTTCGACACGTAGTTCTTGCCATTCCCGCTATGGCAGATCGGCACGTTGCCCGAGTAGAAGGGGAGCGCGGGAACGGGGGCGGAGGCCGTTACCGATACCGCCCCGGTCGCGGGCCCGCTCAGCCCCGTGCTGGCAATCGACACCGTGGCCGTCGCCGTGCCCGCCGCGGTGGGACGGAACGACACCTGCACGCCGCACCGGCCGCCTGCGGGCAGCGTGGCCCCGCTGCAGGTATTCACGCCACCCGCCGGCAGGGTGAGGGCGCTGCTGCCAGCGATCGATGCCGCACCAAGGGGGATCGCCACCGATGAGGTGTTGGTGAACGTCACCACCCCGGTGGTGGCCGTGCCCACCGTGGGGCTGGCGAAGCTGGACTGGCTCGCTGTGATCGCCGACGGCGATGCGATCGCGGTGCCGGTGAGCGTCGATGCAGACAGCACGGTCCCGGTGCTCTGGATCAGCTCCACGGTTGCATCCCGACGGCCGACGGCCGTTGGGGTCATCGTTACCTGGGCAGTGCACGACGCGTTGAGGAGCGTCTGGCAGTCAGACGTGACCGAGAAGTCGCTTGCATCCGCGCCACTGATCACTACGGCTGGTGTCGCGAGATTCCACGAAACGCTCGGGGGATCCGGGTTATAGAACGGGTTCGTGAACGTCACCGTCTGGGCAGAGGTCGCCGCGCCCGGTGCCACCGTGCCGAAGTTGACAGCTGTCGGCGATGGCGTGACCTCGTAGGCCATGGCAGGGGCCACCCCGACGAGCGCGACTGCCGCCGCGCCCCCCGCCAGTAGTCGTGTCAGCCCGTGCCCCCTGCGCGCCATGTCGGGATCCTAGCGGCGGCTCCCCGGTCGCCGCGCAAAACCCCCCGGGCGACCAGTTCGGTCGTTGGCACACTGGCGCGCAGGGCCGGGCACGCGTCCGGCGGGGCAACCGTGCGGGGGCACCAAATGACCTTCCTGTGGTTCATCGCGTGGATCATCACCAACAGCTTCATCACCGATTCGCCGATCCAGTTCGACCCGGTCAACGTGTGGGCGACGCTGCTGCTGCTTGCGATCGCCATCGACCTGGCGGGCGCGCAGGCCAAGGGCTGGTCGAAGCGCTGACGGCGGCGACGACGGCACGAACGGCGATGTGCCTGCGCCGCCGAAGTATCGGAACTGCGGGGCGGGGGGCCAGGTGGATTCCGGGCTAATTCACATCCGCACGAAGTCCCCGTGCGTTGAGGAATATCCCATTAACCGCGAGGCGCGAGCCGTGTCGGAATAGGCACCGTCCTGATTAGGCGCGGCGCAGCGCCGATGTTCGTTGGCGCCGCGCTACCTGATCCGGATTGTCCCCTTCATCACCGAGCGGTGCGGTGTGCACTCGTATCGCGCCTTGCCCCGCTTGGTGAACGTGACGGTAACGGTCCTCGCGCCACGTCGGAACACGGGTGTCGTCCGACGTTTGTTGGTCGGTGACTTCAGGAAGCGCAGGTTGTGTCCAACGCCGGACCTGTTGACGTACCGAAACCGGTATGTGCCGCGCTTGAGGGTCCTCGGAACCCCCTTGAAGGCAAGGGGCGACGATGATGTGCTCGTTACCGTAATCGTCTTGATGGATCGCTTCTTCGGCGCGATGGCCGGGCTTGCAACCGCCCCGAGGGCGACGGCGACGGTGACGCTCAGGGCGAGTAGGCGGGAAGACACATATGGAGGATACCTCTGCCGCGACGATCCGGACAGCAACTGTGATTTTCTGTCGCACCGTCTTTGTCTTTTCGGACCCCTGTACATGATTTTCCGGCGCCTCATTCTCATCCTCACGGCTGCTCTATCCGCCTGGGCGGCGGGTAGTGCGACGGCGGTCACCACGATCCGCTCCTGGGCCACGACGGGTTCAGATCCACGTGACATTGCCATCGATGCCTCGGGCAACGTCTACACCGTGAACACGGACGCGGAGACCATCACCAAGGTGACGCCGGATGGCACCAGGACCACCTCCTGGGCCACAACGGGCTCGAGTCCAGTTGGCATCGCCATAGACGCCTCGGGCAACGTCTACACCGCGAACAACCGCGGGTACTCCATCACCAAGGTGACGCCCGATGGCATCGCGACTCAAACATGGGCAAGGACGGGGGCTAAGCCAGCGGACATCGCCATCGACGCCTCGGGCAACGTCTACACCGCGAACGCCGGCTCGATCACCAAGGTGGCGCCTGATGGCACCGCGACTCAAGAATGGGCAAGGACGAGCGAGAAAAACGGTCGCATTGCCATCGACGCCTCGGGCAACGTCTACACCGTGAACATGGATGCGAACACCATCACCAAGGTGACGCCTGATGGCACCACGACCAACGCCTGGGCCACAACGGACTCGAGTCCACGTGACATTGCCATCGACGCCTCGGGCAACGTCTACACCTTGAACGACGTGACCTTGAACGGAAACGCCGCCGCGGACACCATCACCAAGGTGACGCCCGATGGCACCACGACCACCTCGTGGGCCTCGCTGGAGGACACTCCTGGAGGGCACTACGGCCTCGCCATCGATTCCTCGGGCAACGTCTACACCGGCAACTACCGCGGGAACACCATCACCAAGGTGGCGCCTGATGGCACCACGACCACCTCGTGGGCCTCGCTGGGCACTGGCGATATAGGTCCCTACGGCATCGCCATCGACGCTTCGGGCAACGTCTACACCGCGAACAGGTTCGCGAACACCATCACCAAGGCGGCGCCAGGTGGCACCACGACCACCTCCTGGACCACAACGGGCACAAATCCCTTCGGCATCGCCATCGACGCTTCGGGCAACGTCTACGCCGCGAACTACCACGCGAACTCCATTACCAAGGTGACGCCAGGCGGCACCACGACCACCTCCTGGGCCACAACTGGCGGAGGCCCGGATGGCATCGCCATCGACGCCTCGGGCAACGTCTATACCGCGAACAGGCTCGCGGATACCATCACGAAGGTGGCGCCCGATGGCGCCACGACCACCTCCTGGGCTGCGACCGGCGACAGTCCCTGGGATATCGGGGTTGACGCCTCGGGCAACGCCTACACCGCGAACCACGGCGCGAACACCATCACCAAGGTGACGCCCGATGGCACGACAACCACCTCCTGGGCCACAACGGGCTCGGGTCCACGTGGCATCGCCATCGACGCCTCGGGCGACGTCTACACCGCGAACTACCACGCGAACTCCATTACCAAGGTGACGCCCGATGGCACGACAACCACCTCCTGGGCGACGACGGGTGCAGGTCCGATGGATATCGCCATCGACGCCTCGGGCAACGTCTACACCGGCAACAGGGACGCGAACACCATCACCAAGGTGACGCCTGATGGCACCACGACCACCGCCTGGGCCTCGACGGGCTCACGTCCACGCACCATCGCCATCGACGCCTCGGGCAACGTCTACACCGGCAACAGGGACGCGAACACCATCACCAAGGTGACGCCTGATGGCACCAGGACCACCTCGTGGGCTGCGACGGGCGCACGTCCCCATGGCATCGCCATCGACGCCTCGGGCAACGTCTACACCGCGAACTACAACGCGAACTCCATCACCAGAGTCGTCCTCGAAAGCTACCCGGCACCTCCGGCAACTGCATCTGCGCCAAGCGCGGTCGCCTCCGATGGGGCTGCGACGATCACCGTGGCGCGCAACGCCACCTCAGGTCGGTACGGGGCGCCGAGCTCGTATCTGGTGCAGGTGGTCGGAGACAGCTCCAAAAACTGCGTGGTCGCCTTCGCTGATCAGCCGACATGCACCATTACCGGCCTTACCAACGGCACCAGCTACACCTTCGAGACTGTCGCCCGTCTTTCAAGTTGGAGCGCGCCTGCCTCACCCGCTTCAGAAGCCGTGATGCCCACCGGGGCACCCGGCGCCCCGACCTCTGCATCTGCCACCGCAGGAGACGCCCAGGCAACGATCTCCTGGAGCGCTCCCTCCTCAAATGGCGGAGCTGCGATCACCTCCTACACCGCCACGGCCTCCCCTGGTGGGGCCACGTGCACCACCTCCTCAACCTCGTGCACGATCACCGGCCTTACCAACGGCACCAGCTACACCTTTACCGCTACAGCTACGAATTCGGTTGGCACCTCCTCTGCCTCATCG
>Ga0181574_10000696_pt1 | contig 31494 bp, 30 predicted proteins | sample 101ome_24_FD_145600 | JGI IMG/M metagenome (GOLD analysis project Ga0181574, IMG submission 145600) | Coastal salt marsh microbial communities from the Groves Creek Marsh, Skidaway Island, Georgia - 101410AT metaG (spades assembly) | ecosystem: Environmental > Aquatic > Marine > Intertidal zone... | reverse complement strand
TGTGTCCGATAAAACGCCCTCACCCCGCGCCAATGCAAGTTCAATTAATTTTGAGGGGGGTAAGTCGGTGTACTTCTGAGCTTGAGAAGCCTCTGGTTGATTCGTCATTATCGGGTCCGGGGGGGGGTTGGTTTGACGGTGATGTTGAGCCGGTATTCTAATGCAGGATCCTCGGATCCGCGAGTTCCGTAAAGTCCGAACGGAGGAAACGATATGCTTGACCGCAGATGTCGCAGTTCATATCGATGTGTCCATCGGTATTGAGCATCTCCTCGAGCTCAGCTGCGGGCAATAGTATTAGTGCGTTGTGACTCCGTTCCCGGTTACAGGGGCAATGGAATCCGACAGGTGTGGGGGCAAAAAGTCTGATCGGGTCCTGATGATACAAGCGGTATAGCAGGGTGTCGGGCGCAAGGGTTAGCAAATCTGAGGTTTCTATGGTTTCCGCTAGCACTACCGCGTGTTGCCATTGATCTTCTCGAGCGGAGGCATCTTGGTTCAACTGCGCCGGTAGCTGCTGCAGCATTAGTCCCGCCGCGCACTCACTACTGGCAGTTAGCCAAAAGCGCGTATTGAGCTGCTCGCTCTGCAAAAAATAGTTATCAAGTGCGCTGGCAAGCGACTCGGTATCCAGGGCGATGATGCCTTGATAACGGGGTCCGGTTTCTCGCTCGATAGTGATTGCAAGTTGTCCCTCGTTCAGCAACACCCAAGGGTCATCACTGTCGATGTGCACGTCGCCCCGCACGATGCCACGAATAGTCGAATCGCTGGTGCACTCAACCATCAGGAGTGAAATCGGGCCCGAGGATTGGGCCTGAAGAATGATCTTGCCCCGATATTTCAGATTGTTGCTTATCAGTACCACAGCGGCAGCGAATTGGCCCATCAGAGCCTTTACAGTACTGCTGTAGCCATGATTTTGGGTGAGCTCCTCAAAGGACTGCCTGAGGGAAACAGTTTCCCCACGGATATCTGCTTGCTCAAAAAGAAACCGCTTGGAAAAATCGGTCATTTCATCCATGGCTGATCGGATCTCGTCGAAGCACGCATGGTGAGGGTTTTTGCCGTAGTATTCTCATCGATGCGAAGTTTGAGCACGGCTTAATGGCTGACATCGAAATAACAAGATTCCACTGCTTGGATGACACCGCTCGGGCCTCCGCGGTGGAAGAACTCGCGGATTTTCTTGAGGGATTTGCATCGAATGTGGATCGTGAGGGGGACACGCTGTCCTTCTCTGGTAAGGGGTTTACCGGAACGGTGGTCCTTGCGCAGGATAGGGTCACCGGTTGGGTCAAGCTGGGGATGCTGGCAAAACCGTTTCGCAAGCAGCTGGAAGCAGAAATAAACCGTCATCTCGACACCCGACTGGGTGTCGAGTCATAGAGATTTAGCCGGCGGCGAGGGCCTTTACTTTGGCGTTAAGGCGGCTCTTGTGTCTTGCTGCCTTGTTTTTGGCAATGATTCCCTTGGAGACCATTTTGTCGATCACCGGGACTGCCTGCTTAAGCGCGTCTTGCGATGCACTGGCGTCGCCAGAATTTACAGAGGCGAGTACCTGCTTGATTTTGGTGCGGACGAGTGACCGAAGGCTGGCGTTGTGGGTGCGCCTCTTGTCATTTTGACGCGCTCGCTTGCGCGCTTGGGGTGAATTAGCCACGTTATGCTCCGAGACTGGGTAAAAAAGAGCCGCGGATTGTCCGAAATGGGATACCCGCTGTCAATGTTTATATGACCGAACGACCTGCGGTTTTGGGGCTACCAGCCCAGGATAATCAGCACCCAACCCAAAATGGCGACCCAGAGGGCCTGTCCGGCCTTATTCCACTGAAACAAGCCATAAAAGTAGCCGACAGGGGGCAAAAGCAGAGAAAATAACCCCCAGGCGTAATCCTCCCTCCAGGATACGGTCAGCAGAATAATCCAGCTGACGAGCAATGAAGCAGCACCTAGCGTCATGAGCAGGGCATTGGAAGCGTCCATGTTGCGTCCTCGATTTCCGTGAGTGGTCGGATGGGGCTGCGTAGCCTAGCAGAAACGGGGTCGGTGGTGCAGTACTCCAGCAGGGACTTATCGGTAGACAAAAGAGCATGACAGAGATCAATTTAGTGAATAGCGACGACCCTTTTGCTGACATTAGGCCCTACCGCGATGAAGAAGTGTCAACGGTCATTGCGCGCCTTTTGGAAAGTCGCGACTTTCATGCAGCCCTCGCTAAGTTGCAGCTCCCTGCGCTTTATCGGGTATTGCCTGCAGTAGCTCGTTGGCTAGTTGCCTGGTGGTTGCGCCGACAGCTTCGCAATGTCACTACGGTCGATCAGTTTCAGTCGTTGATAAAGCCCCAACTCCAGGGGCTTATTGGTCGGACCTCCCGCTTTAGCAGTGAAGGGTTGGAGAAGCTTTCCGCCGATGAGTCCTGGCTGTTAATCAGTAACCACCGGGACATTGTTATGGATCCCAGTTATACCAACCAACTGATTTATGACGCAGGCCATCGAACCATGGCCATCGCCATTGGGGACAACCTACTTCGAGAGGGTTGGGTTGCGGATTTGATGCGCATCAACAAGAGTTTTATTGTTCGACGCAACTTGTCCGGACCGCGCGAACTGCTAAGAGCGTCGCAACAGCTCTCCGCTTTTGTGCGTTCGACCATCACTAGCAACGCAGGCTCGGTCTGGATAGCGCAGCGAGAGGGGCGGGCCAAAACTGGCATCGATAAAACAGAGCCAGCGGTCATCAAAATGCTGTCCCTGAGCAGGGATAAACAAGCCGAAACCCTGTCAGAGGTGCTCAACAACCTCAATATTGTGCCGGTCGCTATTTCCTACGAGATAGACCCCTGTGACGCTAGTAAGGCTGCGGAACTCGCCAGTGGTCCCGGCTATCAAAAGGGAGACAACGAGGATGTTCTGTCGATTGGCAAGGGCATAGCGGGTGAGAAGGGTAACGTCCACTTGAGCTTTGGGTCGCCGATCCGTGGGGATGACCTGACGGTTGATTCAGTGGTTAGCGCTATCGATGAGCATATGCGGACACATTACCGGTTGTTTGAAAATGCGCTCTGGGCTTGGCAACGCTTGAGCGGAACCGATAAGGTGCCTGATATTCCGGTTTATCCTGGCACAATCACTCGACAGCAGTTTGACGCTCGAATTGATGAAATGCCCGAGGGTCATCGTGAGCTCGCTCTTGCCATGTATGCCAATCCCTTGCGTCGCGCCCTCGGGGAGATCTGATTGCTCGATCCGGCGTTACAGGACGAGATTCGCGATGCCTATCAATCGCTCATTGAGCACCGGAAGTTAAATCCGCGGTGGGGTCAGCGTCAGATGATAGCGGAGGTCGCTAACGCCTTGGGAGATCCCGACGCCCCAGAACCCATTGCGGTCGTTGAGGCGGGCACTGGCACCGGCAAGACAATCGCTTATTGTGTAGCGGCGTTGCCCATTGCGCGCGCAAGAGAAAAAAAACTGGTGATAGCGACGGCAACGGTGGCACTTCAGGAGCAGCTCATCTACCGGGATCTCCCGGATATATTGGAGCACAGTGGCCTGACGTTTAGCGTGCAGCTGGCGAAGGGGAGGGGTCGCTACGTTTGCCTTCAAAAGCTCGAGCATCACCTGGCTGGGGCCTCCGCTCCAGCGTTAATTCCCCTCTATCCTGATGAAGTAGCTGACCTCGCTATCGAGGAGGCGGGACCTATCATGGAATCCATGGTCGAGTCGCTTTCAGCTTCCCGGTGGGATGGGGATCTCGATAGCTGGCCCACGGTACTCGATGATGGATTGCGTCGTATGGTGACCACCGATCAAGCCCAGTGCGGAGGTCGGCGATGCGGTTTTATCAACCAGTGTGCTTTTTATCGGGCGCGTGACGGCTTGCACGACGTGGATGTAATTGTGGCCAATCACAATCTGGTGTTGGCGGATCTTAAGTTTGGGGGGGGCGCGATTCTGCCGCCGCCAGAGGACAGCATCTATATTTTTGATGAGGGCCACCAGCTCGCGGAAAAATGCCTCAGTCAGTTCACCTTAATTGCCCGCACTGTTGGCACCCGTCAGGCCCTGATTGAGACTGCTACCTGGCTCGAATCACAATCGGGTGATCTCGCGGAGATCACCCAGCAGCACGATGTGCTCGAACAGCTGGGTATCGCGTTTAGCGACACGGCGCAGTTAAACGACGAGGCAGCTCTCTGGGCAGAAGATTTCCTCGCGCAGCAAGTTGAGCAGCATGAAGAATATCGATTCGAGCTGGGGATCGCCCCAAACGAGTTGAGGGCTTTGGCGGGTCGATTAGCTGTGGCATGGTCTCACCAGCTGGAGCTCGCCCAAAGACTCGAAGCCTCTCTGGATAATCGGCGGGATGAAATAGAGATTTCCCAGCGCGATGCGTTGGATGCGTATCTTGTCAACGCTCAGGGAATGGTGGTTCGCGCACAGGGCCAGGTTGACTTGTGGCGTAGCTATGACGGCGCATCGAATCAGGATCTCAATGACCCTTGGGTGCGCTGGTTGCGTCAACCCCGAACAGGGAACGGAATCGATTTTTTGGCGAGTCCGATCTTGGCGAGAGATTTGCTGCGAGAGCATATTTGGCAGCGCGCCGCGGGGGTGGTGATGACCTCAGCCACCTTGTCTTCATTGGGATCATTTGATCGTCTCCAAGCGATGACGGGACTTCCCGATGGTGCTCGATACAAGCGCGTGGAGAGCCCTTTTAATACCCAGCAGGCGGTGTTTTCTATTCCGGCGCTGCAGCAGGAGCCCGGCGATGCAGACGCGCATACGGCAGAGATTATTGAATGCCTGCCCACGCTGATTGCTAATGATCTTGGCGTATTGGTTCTCTTCAGTTCCCGTCGACAAATGGAGGCCGTGGTAATCGGTCTAGAGGGTGTTTTGCCTCACCGCATGCTAGTGCAGGACAGTTTGAGCAAAAGCCTGCTGTTGGAGACTCATCGCCAGAACATCGATGAAGAGAAAGCCAGCGTCATTATGGGTCTGGCTAGTTTTGCCGAAGGCGTTGATCTCCCCGGTGCTTATTGCACGCATGTGGTCATTGCCAAACTTCCCTTCGCAGTGCCGGATAATCCACGAGATGCTGCTCATGCAGAACTGCTTGAACAGCAGGGGCGCAATGCTTTTATGGAAATCAGCGTGCCGGACGCTGCACTAAAGCTGGTGCAGGCCAGTGGTCGCTTGCTACGAACCGAAGAGGACAGCGGACGGATTACTTTGCTCGATCGCCGACTCCTTACGCGGCGCTATGGACGGGCCATTCTAGAGTCACTGCCTCGTTATCGTTTTGACTTGGCCACCGGGTAGGCTGGCTCGCTTTCGGACCTGTAGTGTTCTTCTGGAGGAGTTGTTAAGTAGCGTCATATGGGTATAAAAAAACCGCGGTATAAATCGCGGTTTTTTGTAGTAACGGGGCCTGGCCCTGCAGGATCAATCCCAGCTGAGTGCTCCGCCGGTTTGATATTCAATAACCCGTGTCTCGAAGAAGTTTTTCTCTTTGCGCAAATCCATGATCTCCGACATCCAGGGGAAGGGGTTTTGCGCTCCCGGGAATTGCTCGGGCAATCCAATTTGAGTCAGACGACGGTTGCAGATGAATTGCAGGTACTCTTCCATCATCGATGCGTTCATGCCGAGCACGCCTCGAGGCATCGTGTCACGGGCATAGGCAATCTCGATTTCGGTACCTTCGAGGATCATCTGGATTGCTTCCTGCTGGAATTCTGGCGTCCACAGGCCAGGGTTTTCCAGCTTAATCTGGTTGATGACATCAATACCAAAATTGAGATGCATCGACTCGTCTCTCAGGATGTACTGGAATTGCTCCGCCACGCCGGTCATCTTGTTGCGACGACCCATGGATAGGATTTGAGTAAATCCACAGTAGAAGAAAATGCCTTCCGTAACGCAATAGAAGCCGATCAAATTACGCAGTAACTCCTGATCGGTTTCGGGGGTGCCGGTTCGGAAGTTTGGATCCGACAGGCTGTGGGTGTGGCTTAGACTCCATGCTGCTTTTGCCGCTACCGAGGGCACCTCGCGATACATATTGAATACTTCACCTTCGTCCATGCCCAATGATTCAATGCAGTATTGATACGCATGGGTATGAATGGCTTCCTCAAAGGCCTGTCGCAACAGATACTGACGACACTCTGGGTTGGTGATGAGTCGGTACAGGGCGAGGACTAGATTGTTTGCCACTAGTGAATCGGCGGTGGAGAAGTAGCCAAGAGAGCGCATGACGATACGTCGCTCGTCCTCTGACAGGCCATCATTGCTGCGCCAAGTTGCAACGTCAGCGGTCATGTTTATTTCTTGCGGCATCCAGTGATTGGCACAGCCGTCGATATATTTTTGCCATGCCCAGTCGTACTTGAAGGGCACAAGCTGATTCAAATCAGCACGGCAATTGATCATGGCTTTCTCATCAACGCTGACCCTGGCGGCACCCATTTCCAGCTCTTCAAGACCCGGTGCCACGTCAAGCTCCTCCAGTGCTGCCTTTGCACGATGCACATTTGCCATGGCGGCGGCGGCTTCAGCATCTGCAGCGACCCCCTCGTTGTTGGCTGCAACCGGAGCGGGTTCAGGCTCCGGTGCCGCCACCTCTTCCACAGCCTTGGTGACCACGGGTGGTGGTGCCGCGTTTAGCGCTTCTTCGTTGTTGTAATCATCCCAAGTAAGCATTGTCATACTCCGTTAATTCAATCTGTTTGGTTATTGGCAAGCTTCACAGTCCGGATCATCCAAAGAACATGCTTTGGGTACCGGTGCGGGTTGTGGTGCCGCAGAGGCACCTGATGAAACAGCGTTTAGTTTTCCGGTTTCAACGGTCGACTTTTCGGTACCCGTCGCCGCCAGCGAGCGCAGGTAGTAGGTAGTCTTCAGACCGCTGAACCAGGCCATGCGATACGTGACATCAAGCTTTTTGCCGCTGGCGTTATTGATGTACAGGTTGAGTGACTGCGCCTGGTCAATCCACTTTTGACGTCGGCTCGCGCTGTCTACCAACCATCTTGGCTCCACCTCAAATGCGGTTGAGTACTTGGCTTTCAGGTTGTCGGGGATGCGATCGATTGATTGCACCGAACCGTCGTAGTACTTGAGATCGTTAACCATGACCTTATCCCACAGCCCGTGGGCTTTTAGGTCGGCGACAAGGTAGGGATTAACCACGGTAAATTCGCCCGAGAGGTTCGATTTTACGTACAGGTTTTGATAGGTCGGTTCGATCGACTGTGACACGCCGGTGATGTTGGCGATAGTCGCTGTTGGTGCGATAGCCATGACGTTCGAGTTACGCATACCGTTGGCAGCGACCTTGGTCTTCAAGGCATCCCAATCAAGGGTCTTGTCCTTATTGACCGAGATGTACTGCTCACCTCGTTGTTGCACGAGGATGTCGAGGGAATCGAGAGGAAAGATTCCCTGACTCCAAAGGGACCCTTCGTAGCTTGAATAACGACCCCGCTCTTCTGCGAGCTCACTCGAGGCTTCAATGGCAAAGTAGCTGATGGCTTCCATCGATCGATCCGCAAACTCGACCGCACCCTCTGAGGCGTAGGAGACATCAATCTTGTACAGCGCATCCTGAAAGCCCATGAGACCGAGGCCGATAGGGCGATGACGCATGTTGGATTGCTCTGCTGCCGGCACCGAGTAGTAGTTGATGTCGATAACATTATCGAGCATGCGGATGGCAGTACGCACTGTCTTACGCAGCTTGTCGATATTGAGTGCGCCGTTCTCGATATGCTGCGGCAAATTCACTGAACCCAAGTTACACACGGCGATCTCATCTGCACTGGTATTTAACGTAATTTCGGTGCAAAGGTTTGATGAGTGCACGACGCCAGTGTGTTGCTGAGGAGAGCGCAGGTTGCATGGATCCTTGAAGGTCATCCAGGGGTGGCCGGTTTCAAAAATCATGCCTAGCATTTTACGCCACAGGTTTTGCGCTTTGAGTGTTTTGTGTAGTTTGAGCTGGCCATTACGAGCCATCTCCTCGTACTCGGCGTAGCGTGTTTCAAATGCAGTGCCGTAAAGATCATGCAAATCTGGGGTATCGTTGGGCGAAAACAGAGTCCAGTCTCCGTCCTCGAACACACGCTTCATGAACAGATCGGGAATCCAGTTCGCCGTGTTCATATCGTGGGTACGACGCCGGTCATCCCCCGTGTTTTTGCGCAGATCCAGAAATTCCTCGATATCCATGTGCCACGTCTCAAGGTAGGCGCACACGGCACCCTTGCGCTTGCCACCCTGATTTACGGCTACAGCGGTGTCATTCACCACTTTCAGGAATGGCACTAGGCCCTGGCTCTTGCCATTGGTGCCCTTGATGTAGGACCCCATCGCGCGCACGGGAGTCCAGTCGTTGCCCAGACCGCCTGCAAACTTTGACAGCATGGCGTTATCCTGGATGGCACCGTAGATGCCGAAGAGGTCGTCTGGAACCGTTGTGAGGTAGCAGGATGAGAGTTGCGAACGCAAGGTGCCTGCATTAAACAATGTCGGGGTTGAGCTCATGTAGTCGAAAGACGACAGCAGCTGGTAAAACTCTATTGCCCTTGCGTTTCGATCGTCCTCTCGTATAGAGAGACCCATCGCAACCCGCATAAAGAACACCTGAGGCAGTTCTATTCGAACATCGTTGGCGTGAATAAAGTAACGGTCGTAAAGGGTCTGCAAGCCAAGGTAACTAAATTGAAGATCGCGCTCTGGTAGCAGTGCTTGCCCCAGTCTGTCGAGATCGAACTCAAGTAGTTCCGATGACAGCAATTCGAGCTCTACCCCTCGCTGTATAAAGGCCGTCAGTGCAGTCGGATAGTGTTGAGTCATTTCCTGCTGGGTGGCCGCATCTGCCACGCCCAGAAATGCCAGTGCCTCTGCACGCAGATCATCCAATAGCAATCTCGCCGCTGCGTAGCTGAAATTGGGCTCTTGCTCAATCAGCGTTCGCGCGGTGATAACCAATGCAGTACTTACCTCGGCGGCGGTTACACCGTCGTACAGGTTGCGCAAAGCTTCATCAATAATGGCGTTTTCGCTGACGTCGGTCAGGCCTGCGCAGGCTTCTGCCACGATGGTTTGGATTCGGTCTATATCGAGGGGTGCACGCGTCCCATCGGCGTGCACCACGTTTATTGTGCTTGCCGCGGCTTCAGATTCAGGGGATAGCGCTGCCTTGGCGGCGCGCTCTTTTGCTCTTTCTTCCCGATATATCACGTAGTCGCGGGCAATTTTATGCTCGCCAGCACGCATCAGCGCGAGTTCCACCTGGTCCTGAATGTCTTCGATGTGCATAGTGCCACCAGAGGGCATGCGACGCTTGAATGTTGTCATGACCTGCTCGGTGAGCTTTGCCACTGTCTCGTGAATACGACTGCTGGCCGCTGCCGTTCCGCCTTCTACTGCCAGGAATGCCTTGGTAATTGCCACGGAAATCTTGCTGTCTTCAAAGGCAACCACGGTGCCGTTGCGCTTAATCACGCGAAGCTGGCCGGGGGCGGTAGCCTGAAGTCTTGCTTGTTGCCCTATGTCGGTATTCGAGTCTGAGGTTGGTGCAGGAGAAGGCGTTGACGTTCCTACTTCTGTGCTTGTTTGCATCTTATTTGAGCCTCGTCAATGTCAAAAAAGCCAGTAGCTGGCTTGCAAATTCCAGATTTAAGTTGTTGTTGGTTGAGTCTAGCGCTTTTGAGAGCAAAAACCCCATATATAGGGGTTAGGGCCACCCGAACCCCCAAGATAGGAGGGTATGACCCGTATTGCAATACCGAAATTTGCTGAATTTCCTGTGGATAGTCTGTTGGCAGGGCGATTTGTAAGCGCTTACTTTTTTTTAAGGCGCTTTAGATGCTGATGAAAGGTGGAGGGGATAGGCTGTGGATAGGCGGGTTTTTTTTTAATAAATTTGTCACACCCCTGGGTTCGCGCTCGATCTCAGCAAAAACTCCATTAAGGCTTTTTGAGCGTGCAGCCGGTTTTCCGCTTCATCCCAGATGATCGACTCTGGTGCATCCATCAACTCGGCACTTATTTCTTCTCCCCGGTGCGCGGGAAGGCAGTGCATGTAGAGGGCGTCGGGTTTGGCTCTGGCCAGTAATGGCGCGTTAAGCTGAAAGGGCAGCATGGCCTTTTCCCGGGTCTTTTGCTCCTCTTCTTGTCCCATTGAGGCCCATACATCGGTGACCAGCAGGTCGCTGCCAACAACGGCCTCCATGGGCTCGTGCACAATGCGGACCCGGTCGCTGTTTTGTGCCACCAGATCCTCGGCTGGCTCATAGCCCTCCGGACAGGCGACTACCAGCTCGAAATCGAGCAAACTGGCAGCGTTGATGTAGGACTGGCACATGTTATTGCCATCGCCCAGCCAGCAAACCCGGCGACCCGCGATATCGCCGCGGTGTTCAAACCACGTTTGCATGTCGGCCAATAGCTGGCAGGGGTGATAATCATCGGTAAGACCGTTTATGACCGGTACCTGAGAATGCGCGGCAAACCGCTCCACAATGCTGTGTTCAAAGGTTCTGATCATGACCAGATCGACCATTGAAGAGATCACGCGGGCTGAATCTTCGACAGGCTCGCCGCGGCCGAGCTGGGTGTCAGCAGAGGACAGAAACATGGCGCTGCCCCCCAGTTGCGTCATTCCTGCCTCAAAGGAAACCCGCGTACGGGTGGAGGCCTTGGCAAAAATCATGGCCAGCACTTTCCCAGGGAATGTCGCGTGGGGAATGCCATCTCGCTGAAGCCTTTTTAATTCGGTCGCCCGGTGGATCAGATCCCGGCACTCACTGCCCGACAAATCTTTGAGGGTTAACAAGTGTCGTGGGGTCATGGATTCAATCTCTGTATTTCATTGAGGGTTTGCGCGACCACCCGACCTAATTCGTCCGCCTGCTCCAGCGACATCACCAGCGGCGGCAACAGTCGCAGGGTATTGCCTGCGGTCACGTTTATAATCACGCCGGCATCAAGCGCCCGTTGAACCAGACCATCGCATGGCAAGCGTGTCTCGATACCAATCATCAGGCCAAGGCCTCGAATGTCGGTCACCGTGCTGGGATCCTCGAGATCGGCCTTGAATCCAGCAATCACCGCTTCCCGAATGGGATCCGCTTGAGCCCACAGCATGTCGCTTGAGAGGGTATTGATCACCGCGCTGGCGACCGCGCAGGCCAGGGGGTTGCCCCCAAACGTTGTGCCGTGATGCCCAGCCCCGAGAACGTCAGCGGCGCCGCCCTTCGCCAAACAGACACCAATGGGAAAGCCATTACCAAGACCTTTTGCGGTTGTCATCACGTCCGGTGTAACGCCAATTCGTTGAAAGGCATACAGGGCACCGCATCGACCGTTGCCTGACTGGACTTCGTCGAACATAAGCAGCCAGTCTCGATCATCACAGAGGCGCCGCAGATCCCTCAGGTATGCCTCATTCAGGGGCCTGACGCCCCCTTCCCCCTGAACGGGTTCAACCAATACGGCGCAAATGTCAGTGCTTTCCCCAAGATCGATAATGGCGCCAACATCGTCCCTTGGAACCCGGATAAAGCCATCTAACATGGGTTCAAAATCCGCTCGCATCGTGTGGCCTGCGGTGGCAGAAAGCGCGCCCATCGTGCGCCCATGAAACGCATCCTCTAGCACAACGATAGTTGGCAGCTTCTTGCCGCACTGATGACCGTAGCGGCGAGCCAGCTTGATAGCAGCCTCGTTTGCTTCGGCACCTGAATTGCAGAAAAAGGACGCGTCCATACCTGTCGCGCCGGTGAGCTCTGCCGCGAGCCGCTCTTGGGCGGGAATCTGGAACAGGTTGGACGTGTGTATCAGGGCACCCGCCTGCTCATTAATCGCGGCGGTGATGGCGGGGTGGCAGTGGCCTAAATTGGTCACAGCAATGCCCGATAGGCCATCGATGTATCGACGTCCTTGTCGATCCCAAAGGAGCGCCCCGTCACCACGGATGAAGGCAACGGGAAGTCGTTTGTAGGTGGGCATGAGTGCCGACATGGGCGTCCTTAATGGATGATAGTTGGCAACCTGATAAAAAAGTGGGCTAGCATACTCGTTGTCGGTTCAAGGTCAAAGTGATCACGAGGGCTTGTAATCTACGAAAATGCCCTCACCATGGGGGTTAGCCTTGGCATTCGACCCTGTCGAGGCGCTGGACAGCCACCTCCGTGGCGCTTGGCATCACCGATAAATGGAAAGGCGTCGTCAACCGACGGCAGCGGGAGAGCACAATGGACATTATGGATACCATCAAGGATCAAATCACCAACAACCGGGTGATCCTTTACATGAAGGGCTCTCCAAACCAACCCCAATGCGGATTTTCTGCGAGGGCGGTGCAGGCTCTTGCCAGCGTCGGCGAGCGCTTCGCTTACGTCGACGTATTATCCAACCCTGAAATACGCACTAATCTGCCTAAATACGCCAATTGGCCAACTTTCCCCCAGCTTTGGGTGGACGGAGAGCTGGTCGGCGGCTGCGACATCATCGCTGAAATGGATGAGTCGGGGGAGCTCGCCGAGTTGATCAAAGGTAACGGCTGATCAATCGGTCGGTTTGACCGTTTTCATCGCTGTTTGCAGATAATTCTGCTCCCCAACCCGATCCATTAGCGATAGCTGGGTTTCGAGCCAGTCGATGTGTTCTTCCTCGGCGTCGAGAATGCGCTGTACCAAATCCCGAGAAATAAAGTCTTTGACCGCTTCGCAGTGGGCCACGGCGGCTTTGAGATCCTCGTGGGCGATGTGCTCGAGTTTTAGGTCACACTCGAGCATTTCACGCGGATTTTCGCCGATCATGAGCTTGCCGAGGTCCTGAAGATTTGGCAGGCCCTCGAGAAATAGGATCCGTTCTACCAATTCATCAGCATGTTTCATTTCGTCGATGGATTCGTGGTACTCGTGCTCGGCCAATTCGACCAATCCCCAATCCTTGTACATCTTGCTGTGCAGGAAGTACTGATTGATCGCCACCAGTTCGTTGTAGAGGATTTTGTTGAGGTGCTCGATGACTTTGGCATCGCCTTTCATGGGCAAGGTTCCTGTTGATTAAACGGAGCGAAGTATAGCTTGCTAGCGCGAAAGGGCCAAGGGAAAAGCGCAATAAACCCCTGATTTAAAAGCAGTTTTTAATGAGAATTACTGTGATTATCAGCCGCGTTTCAGGCGCAGGCGAGTGCTACTGGGGCCGCTGACAGCTCGTAGAACTGTGTAGGGGGTAGGGGAGCGAGCTCGGCCACTATCGCTCTCGCCAGTTGCTCGCAGGAGCCACATTGGGTTGATACTCCGAGGGCGCCCTGAACCTCGGTGAAGCTGCAGGCGCCCGCGGCTACCGCTTTCGCGATAGCCGTATCGGTAACTCCTTTGCATAGACAAACGTACATGGGGTGCAATCATATGCAATTGCGAATCATTGTCAACTGCATTTGCACTGTCGTGGGGGTTGATCATCCCGCTGATCCGGGTCCGGGAGGCGCATGCAGGCTAAATGTTGCAGATGGGTAATTGTGAGGGCTAGTAACAGAGAGCTTTTAAAGCCGCGTATACTCCGCAACTCGAACCGAGGGCAAGTCGCGTGAGCATCACTAACCAGACAGCGCATCAAGATATAGCAACGGGCGACGACAGCGTCGAGCTCCGCGTGCTGGCGCTCACCCGGGATTCCAAGGCTGCTTCGCATACACTGGCAGCTTCAACGGTGGCGAGCCGCAATGCTGCTTTACTGGCAACCTGTGAGGCACTTCACGAGCGCAGAGAGTTACTCCTTGAGGCAAACACCCGCGACATGGTCAAGGGCCGAGAAACCGGCCTCGAACCAGCGCTCCTGGACAGACTGGAGCTAACGCCAGCGCGCATAGAGGGGTTGCTGAATAATCTTCAACAGGTTGCTGCCCTACCCGATCCCGTCGGTGCAATCGACAATGTACGAACGATGCCCTCGGGTATTCAGGTTGGCAAAATGCGAGTGCCCCTAGGGGTTATCGCCATCGTTTACGAATCCCGGCCCAATGTCACCATTGAGGCTGCGAGTTTGTGTATCAAGTCTGGGAATGCTGTGATCCTTCGTGGCGGCTCAGAGGCTATCGAGTCCAATATCGCGCTGGGGGAGTGTCTGGTGCTGGGTTTAGAAGCAGCCGGGCTGCCCACCGCCGGCGTGCAGGTCATTCCGACCACCGATCGTGCCGCTGTGGGAGCGCTCATCACTGCGTCAGACACCGTCGATATGGTTATACCTCGCGGTGGTAAAGGCCTGATAGATAGAATCTCCGGATCGGCAACAGTGCCCGTGCTTAAGCATCTGGATGGTATTTGCCACGTTTACATCCATGATGATGCCGACGCCGACAAAGCGCTGAGAATTGTGGTCAATGCAAAAACCCAGCGTTACGGCACCTGCAACACCCTCGAAACTCTTTTGGTTTCAGAGGCCGCATCCCAGCAGTTACCAGCTATTGCTCGATCACTGTCGCAGCTGGGCGTTGAGCTCAGAGGCTGTGACCGCGCTAGGGACCTCAGTAGCGATATCTCGGTGGCTGCTACCGAGGAAGATTGGCACACCGAATACCTTGCACCCATTCTATCGATAAGGGTGGTGGCTGACGTCGATGCGGCTATGGAGCACATCGCAACTTACAGTTCGGGCCACACTGAAAGTATCGTGACTGAGAACCACGCGGTTGCAATGCGATTTCTGAGAGAGGTCGATTCCAGCTCGGTAATGGTAAATGCATCTACCCGCTTCGCAGACGGGTTCGAGTATGGGCTGGGCGCGGAAATCGGGATATCGACAGACAAGCTTCATGCCCGAGGTCCGGTTGGTCTCGAGGGCCTGACGTCTTGCAAGTATGTTGTTTTTGGCGATGGCCACATACGCCAATAGTTCATGACCGCACTCGGCATCTTTGGGGGTACGTTTAATCCCGTCCATATTGGTCATTTACGTGGCGGTGTTGCTGCCCGAGATGTTTTGGGTTTGGATCATGTGCGTTTCATGCCTGCGTCGTTGCCGCCACTCAAGAACAAACCCCGGGTGAATGCCGAGCACCGGCACGCGATGCTCTCGTTGGCTGTGGAAGGACTCGATGGTTTCAGTGTCGACCGACGTGAGCTGGAACGTGAGGGTCTTTCATACACTGTTGACAGTCTCAGGCAGATCAGAGGTGAGGTTGGTGGGCGGGTGTCACTCACCTTTATAGTCGGGAGCGATAGTCTTGGCCGGCTGCACCAGTGGCATCAATGGCAGGAGATTACTAGCATCGCGAACCTTGCAATTCTGATGCGACCCGATGCATCAGAAGCCATTCACCCCGATGTTCTGGCCTGGATAAGCCATCACAAAGTGGAACCCTCAGCATGGCGGCGGCCTATCGCCGGTGCTATTTGCCCTCTCGACCAGCCTCAGTTGCAGGTATCGTCGTCAGATCTTCGTAAAGATATTGGCCGCGGAAAAAACGTGGCATTCCTCCTGCCGCCCGCCGTAATGGAGTATATTGAGCGCCATGGCTTATACCATCTCTAGTAACGAAAACTTCTTCAGCAGGCCGTTGATGTGAGTGACGCGTTGGCGGCCGAAGGCGACACCCTGATAACTCTGGTACTTGATGCTCTCGATGATATGAAGGCAGTGGAGCCTGTTGTCATTGACGTTCAGGCCCTTAGCTCCGTTATGGATTTCTTGGTGGTGGCGAGCGGCACATCAACACGGCATGTAAAGTCTCTCGCCGATAACGTGATCGTTAAAGCAAAAGAGAGTGGCACTCGTCCGATCGGCGTTGAGGGGGAGACTGTGGGTGAGTGGGTCTTGGTAGACTTTGGCGACGTTGTGGTGCACGTCATGCAACCTGCAACCCGAAGTTTCTACGACTTAGAGCGGCTTTGGACCGCATTGCCTGATACCGAGTGATGCGGATCCGGGTCCTGGCAGTCGGTACCAAAATGCCAGCCTGGGTCAATCAAGGGGTGGCAGAGTATTCGAAACGCTTGCCTCGAGAATATCAGTTGGAGTGGGTGGAAGTCCCCCCGGCAAAGCGTCAGGGAGAACCGGCGTCGCAACTGATGGCCAAAGAAGCAGAAGGCTTGCGCAAGCAGTTGAGGCGTGGGGAGCAGTGTATTGTGCTAGACGTTGCTGGCAGCGTCATAAGCACGGAAGATATAGCGACCACCTTCGCATCCTGTCAAATGACAGGGGATGATGTCGCTATCGTCATCGGCGGTCCTGACGGAGTGGCCCCTGACTTGCTTGCGGAAGCGTCGAAACGGTGGTCACTCGGCCGGATTACATTGCCCCACCCACTTGTGCGCGTAGTGCTGGCCGAGCAGATCTATCGGGCGTGGTCGATTAACGTCAATCATCCCTACCACCGAGGTTAGCAGGTGTTTGAGTCGCGTGATGTACTGAGGGATACCCATCGTGAAGTTGCGATCAATCAGCAGCGTGTAATTTTCGCCGGTTTCATTGTTCTCAGCGCTTTGGCCTTACTGGCCTATCGTTATTACGACCTGCAAATTCGCAACTACGATCAGTTTCTCACCCAGTCGGACAGGAATCGAGTGCGGCTCGAGGCTATACCCCCGACCCGGGGCTTGATTGTTGACCGGGCTGGCAGATTGCTTGCTATTAATGAGCCGAGCCACGCACTCGCCGTCGTGATCGAACGCGTCGACGATGAGGTACGGCTATTTCAGGAGCTCCGGTCCCTAATTGACATCTCTGCTGATGACCTGGAGCAGTTTGCAGATCGACGGCGTCGACGACGGCCCTACGATCCGGTGCCTTTAAGGCTGCAGCTCTCCGACGAGGAAATGGCCATTATCGGCGTTAATCGTCATCGGCTGCCCGGGGTAACCATCGAGGCTCAGCTGACGCGAGCCTATCCCCACGGGAGTTTGTTGAGCCACGTGCTTGGCTATGTTGGTCGGATTAATGAGCGCGAGGCAGCCACGATTGATGCTGAAAACTATCGTGGCACTCTGCACGTTGGAAAAGTCGGGCTTGAGCGTTGGTACGAGTCTGACCTGCACGGAAAGGTGGGTAGTCAGAATATCGAGGCCAATGCTCATGGGCGTGTGCTTCGTGTGCTGGAACAGCAGGTCCCCAAGGACGGAGCTATGCTTAGCCTGCACCTGGACCTCGAACTGCAACGAGCCGCGGCTGAGGCTCTCGGCGATCAACGTGGAGCGATCGTTGCGCTTGATCCCCGGGATGGGGGCATCCTGGCGCTCTATTCTAATCCCGGGTTTGATCCCAACCTGTTTGTAAACGGCATTAGCCAACGAGACTACGCGGTACTGCGTGACTCAGCTGATACCCCGTTGTTGAACCGCACGGTGCAGGGCCAGTATCCCCCGGGTTCTACCATCAAGCCCATGCTCGGACTCGCCGGGCTGGAACTTGATTTGGTGGAACCCGACACCGCAGTTCCCGACCCGGGCTGGTACACACTCCCTGGTGACAGTCGCCGTTACCGAGATTGGATTCTTAGGATTCGGGGTAGGGGTCATGCCGATGAAGTGGATTTGAAAATGGCGATCGCGGAGTCTTGCGATGTCTACTACTACGATCTCGCGCGCAGGATGGGCATCGATGCGATAGCCACAGCCCTCGCCCCTTTTGGCTTGGGGGAGAAAACCCAGATTGATGTGACCAGCGAACAGTCAGGGATTTTGCCAAGCTCCGCATGGAAGCGAGCTCGAATGGGCCAACCCTGGTATCCCGGCGAGACCTTGAGCGTTGGTATTGGACAAGGCTATATGCTCGCAACCCCGGTTCAACTCGCACAAGCGGTGATGGTGATTGCCAATCGAGGCGTTTCCTTCCAGCCCTCTCTGGTTCGCCAAATAGGCGATAAGCTCCATGCGCCTCTCGCGCGACCATCGGTAGAGGCGGACGAAGCTCATTGGGCAGCGGTGATTGCGGGCATGATGGATGTTGTCCACACAGAGCGCGGAACGGCGGCAGCCATCTCTAAAAATCTCGGTTACACGATCGCGGGCAAAACAGGAACCTCACAGGTCATTGGGATAGCACAGGATGGGGTGTATAACGAGGACGAGATCGATGAGCGGCACCGCAACCATGGGTGGTTCGTCGCCTTTGCGCCGGTTGATGAACCTCGCATAGTTGTTGTAGTGCTGGCGGAAAACGGCGGCGGAAGCAGCGCTGCTTATCCGGTGGCCCGGCGTGTCTTGGACGCTTGGATGGACGACTGGGTGGCGGGAGAAGGCGATGTCTGATTACGACCGCAATTTACCGAGCCACGATCGTGACCTTGGGCGAGGTACGCCTCTAGCTCAGCTTTTCCACGTTGATATCTGGTTGCTAGCGCCAGTTCTCTTGTTGATCGCGGGAGGGCTATTTGTCATCTATAGTGCGTCGGACGGCAGCGCAGATACACTGTTGAGACAGTGCCGAAATTTTGGGGTTGCTGGTGTCGCCATGTTGGTTGCTGCCCAAATTTCAGTTGATCAATACCGGCGTTGGGCACCGCTGCTCTACCTGCTAGGCCTGGTATTGTTAATTGCGGTGCCGCTAGTGGGAGTTGGTGCGAAGGGCGCGCAGCGATGGCTCAGTTTGGGTATCTTCCGGTTTCAACCCTCAGAGCTCATGAAACTAGCTATGCCCTTGATGATTGCCTGGTGGTATACCCGCTATGGCATTCCCCCGAGACTGTTATCTTTGCTCGGCTCCCTTTGCCTGGTGGTGCTGCCCGCTGCATGCATTGTTATACAGCCTGACTTGGGCACCTCGCTGCTGGTCGCTGCCAGCGGACTTTTTGTTATTTTTATTGCGGGAGTAAGTGTCTGGTATTTGCTCTCTGCCGCTGCGCTCTCTTTGCTCAGCGCTTGGCCGGCCTGGACCTATTTACTTAAGGAGTACCAGCGTCAACGAATTCTGACCCTTTTTGATCCGGAGTCAGACCGGTTGGGCGCGGGCTGGAACATTATTCAGTCAAAAACCGCTATCGGGTCCGGTGGGTGGTCTGGCAAGGGGTGGCTTCAGGGCACCCAGTCCCACCTTGATTTTTTGCCCGAGAGTCAGACTGACTTCATCATTGCGGTCCTCGCGGAGGAATTTGGTTTGCGCGGGGTTCTGCTTTTACTGGCATGTTACCTTCTCATCATCGCGCGCGGTTTTTGGATAGGCTTCACCGCTCAATCCTCATTTTCGCGACTCGTTGCATCGTCAATAACGCTGACCTTCTTTGTCTACGTGTTCGTAAACATAGGTATGGTTGCGGGAGTGTTGCCTGTGGTGGGTGTTCCCCTTCCCCTGGTCAGTTTCGGCGGCACGTCCATCGTCACGCTAATGCTGGGGTTCGGCGTGTTGATGGCAATCAGCACTGAGAAGAAGATGATTTCCAAGTAGAGTGAAGGAACCCGTGGTATGCAACAGGAGGAGATGTGAATCGACGTTTATCGCTTTTTGTAGGTAAGTTGCTTTTCCTTCCGGTGGTGTCTGCTTTGATAGCTCACAGTGCGGTCAGTGACTCCGAGTATCTCGGGAGACCAGAGGCTCAGGCGGTGCTTGATGCAGCCGCAGCAGAGGGTGTGGATCGAGCCTGGGCTGAACAGGTGTTAGGGGCGGCCGAGAGAAAACAAAGCATTCTCGATGCGATTGCGCGACCCGCTGAGAAAACCAAGCCATGGTATGAATATCGGAAAATTTTCATCACCGACAAGCGAATTCGCGGCGGTGTTGATTTTGCAAGAGAGCATGCCGATACACTGGCTAGCGTATCGGCAAGCACTGGAGTGCCGAGCGAAGTCATTGTTGCCATCATCGGTGTGGAGACCTATTACGGACGCATCACGGGTAGTTACCGTGTCATTGATGCCCTGTCTACCCTAGCCTTTGACTACCCGAAACGGTCCGAATTTTTCACGAAGGAGCTCAAACACTTTTTGGTACTCGCCTATGAGAGCGGGAAGGATCCGCTCTCCCTAAAGGGCTCCTATGCGGGTGCCATGGGGTACGGCCAGTTTATGCCCTCGAGTTATCGAGCCTACGCCAAGCCCTTCGACGGTGAGCAGGCGGCAGATATCTGGACTGCACCAGATGATGCGATCGCCAGCGTCGCCAATTATTTTATCGCTCATGGATGGTCAGCAGGACGCCCAGTGGTGGTTGCCGCTCATGGTGACGAGGCGTCTGAGGCTATTTTCCAGCAGGGTTTAAAGCCAGTCCTGACCGTTGGGGAATTGGCCGAGGCCGGGGTTGCGCCTCTAACCCCGACAGATGTCGAGATTCGTGCTACCCCCATCCGGTTTGAGCTTGCTGATGGGTTTGAGTACTGGCTGGGCTTCGATAATTTCTACGCCATTACCCGTTACAACCACAGCGCCATGTACGCCATGAGCGTCTGGCAACTTAGCGAGAAAATAGCGGCGGGTCTTGCGGCGGCAACCGACGGAGCGATGGACAGGGTCGTCTCCAGAAACTAATGGGCGGTCTACCCGTTAGTAGGGTTGATGCAGTGATGGCCACGGTCAAATGGATCCTGGTGTTTTTGTTGCTTCAGAGCTGTGCTGCACCAGAGGACAGGCCGGATAGACTACCACCCCCTATTGATCCAGCGGCGGTGCCCGATGCCGTGCCACGAGCTGACCCCATCAGGTCGGCTGGAAATACCAGCCCCTATGAGATTAATGGCGTTACCTATCAGGTAATGGACAACGCTGCTGGCTATGAGGAGGAGGGTGTCGCGTCCTGGTATGGCCTTAAGTTCCACGGGCGTGCGACAGCCAATGGGGAACGCTTTAGCGTTTATGAGCCAACAGCGGCTCACCGGTCCCTGCCCATTCCCACCTATGTGTCGGTCACCAATCTCGAAAACGGACGGCGTATGGTGCTGCGAGTCAATGATCGAGGGCCCTTTCATGGAGACCGACTGATCGATCTGTCATACGGTGCGGCCCTCAAGCTCGGGTTTGCCGAACAGGGAACCGCGAGGGTGCGCGTGACGGCCTTGCCAGTCGCGGGGGTGGAGGATCTTAGGGGTATGGAAAACTCCTCGGGATCTAACTCGCTTCAGTTAGGCGCGTATGCGAGCCTCTCTTCAGCTGAGGCGCTGGCTGGCAAGGTTCGGGCGCTGACACCAACGCCTGTGTCAATCGAGCCGGTTGATACACAGACCGGTCGCCTCTATCGGGTCAGGCTTGGACCTTATGGCGAACAGGCACTCCTTATTGAGGACCAACGTGCGCTGCGTGCTGCCGGCCTGCCCGAAGGCAAGGCGGTTGACGAAGGTGCTATTTAATATCGCCGATTTTGCTCCAACCCAGACGACTGCTACCATGCGCCGTCATTACCGACACCCAAATGGAAACCAATCAAGGGGTAGCCGATGCTGCGTTTAGTTTTCCTGCTATTGATCAGTTCGACTGGATTTGCGGCGTCGCTTGTTCCCGCGCCACCGACGATTAATGCGGATGCCTACCTGCTGGTCGATTATGCAACAGGAGAGATTCTCGTAGAGCACAACGTTGATGAACGTTTGCCTCCCGCCAGTCTCACCAAGATGATGACTGCCTATATTCTTGCGGAAGAGGTAGATGCGGGGCGACTTTCTCTTGATGACGACGTCACCGTATCCCGAAACGCCTGGTCCCAGAATCCAACCTTTCGAGGGTCATCCCTGATGTGGATTGAGCCCGGCAAACCCGTGACTGTGGGTGAGCTGGAGAAAGGTATTGTTATCTCGTCCGGCAATGACGCGACGGTGGCTATCGCTGAGCACATCGCAGGCAGCGAGGAGGCATTTGTTAGCTTAATGAACAACTACGCCACCGAACTCAGCCTAAGCGCAACTCATTTCGAGAATACTCATGGACTTCCTCACCCGGACCACCTCACGTCGGCTCGCGATCTTGCGGTCTTGGCAGCCGCAACGATTCGTGATCATCCCGAGAGGTATGAGGTCTACAAGGAGCAATCCTATACCTACAACGACATTACCCAGTACAACCGAAACCACTTGTTGCGGGAGGATCCAAGCGTAGACGGGCTCAAGACCGGTTATACGAGTGTTGCAGGTTACGGCCTGGTGGCATCCGCAGAGCGTGACGGCATGCGGCTCATTTCCGTGGTGCTGGGGAGTAACAGTACGCGAAGCCGGAAAGCTGAAACCCGTGCTTTGCTGAATTACGGCTTCCGTTTTTACCAGAATGTGACACCGCTCACGGCGGGTGAACCTCTTGGACAGACCCGGCTCTGGAAAGGGATTAGGGAAACTATCGCTGGTGGTGTCTTGGGTGCGCCCACCCTCACCATGCCACGCTCAAACGCGACCATTGAGGTGGTTGCGAGTTTTGCAGATCCGATAATGGCACCATTGAAGCGAGGTGATGAAATTGGTCTCGTTCAAGTCTTTCAAGAGGGGGAACTGCTGTTCGAACAGCCGTTGCAGGTGCTTGAAGATGCAGAGGCTGCTGGGTTCTTCAAGCGGCTTTGGGACAGCTTCAAGCTGTGGTTTTCCCAGCTGTTTGTCTAGGTAGGTTTCGCACGATGTCACAGGATCCAGTGACCATAGAGTTCCCCTGCGACTATCCGATCAAGGTGCTGGGTCGCGCGCGGGAGGATTTTGAGTCGGTCGTTCTCGAGGTTTTCGACCTCCATGCGCCGGGGTTTGATGCGGAATCAATTCATGTGAAAGCTTCAAGCGGCGGGCGCTTTACATCAATCACAGTCACCATCGTCGCCACTGGGCCGGAGCAGCTATCGGCGCTCCATGGGGCGCTCATGGCAACTGGCTTGGTATCGATGGTGCTGTGACCGTGTCAATGGAAAGGCGTTTTCTCGGCAAGGTAGATTATCAACAGACCTTTGAGTCCATGAGGAAAGCCACTCGCGAGCGAGACGACAGCACGGCGGATCAACTTTGGCTCTTGCAACACGACCCTGTTTTTACTCAGGGTATATCCGGAAAGGCCGAGCACTTGCTATCTCCCGGGGATATTCCCGTTGTCCAGATTGATCGCGGCGGTCAGGTAACCTATCACGGGCCTGGGCAATGGGTGGTGTATGTGCTTTTTGATCTGCGTCGTGCCGGTAAAAACGTCCGACAACTGGTAACGGATCTGGAGCAGGCGGTCATAGGGTTGTTGAGAGATTTTGAGATAGCTGCCGCTGCGAATCCCCGCGCCCCTGGCGTCTATGTGGACGGAAGAAAAATTGCCTCGTTGGGACTTAAAGTAAGCAGGGGCTGCAGCTATCACGGTCTTGCACTCAATGTAGAAATGGATCTTGAGCCTTTTGCGCGCATTAATCCCTGTGGCCAGCCGGGCCTTGAAGTCACGTCGATGGCAGTGCTCACGGGCAGGACCAATCTGCCGATGGATTCCATTGGTCATCAACTGCTCGACCATCTTGAGAGGCAGCTAACCGCAAGTTGAGGATGGCCCCCCTTGGCTGTCGCTGGCATAATCGCGCTCCCACGCAGGAGTAACCATGTCAGATACCGAGGTCGATCTCCAACGAGATATCGCCGCACGCCGGACCTTTGCCATCATCTCGCATCCCGATGCGGGCAAGACCACCATGACGGAAAAGCTGCTGCTTTTGGGTAGTGCAATCCAGGTGGCTGGTTCGGTGAAGGGAAAGCGGGGACCCCAGGCGACCTCCGACTGGATGGCGCTTGAACAGGAGCGAGGGATCTCGGTTACGTCCTCTGTGATGCAGTTTCCTTACCGGGACCGCATTGTCAATCTGCTGGACACTCCCGGGCACGAGGACTTTTCTGAGGATACCTATCGCACCCTGACTGCGGTGGATTCCGCCCTCATGCTGATTGATGGCGCCAAAGGTGTCGAGGATCGCACGATCAAGTTGATGAACGTTTGCCGCTTGCGAGATACCCCTATCGTAAGTTTCGTAAATAAGCTTGATCGAGACATTCGTGACCCCATCGAATTGCTCGATGAGATTGAATCGGTTCTGGGTATCGAGGGCGCGCCGATTAACTGGCCGATCGGTATGGGTAAGGAATTAAAGGGTGTTTACAATCTCTACTCCGATACCCTGCATCTCTTTGAAGCCGGGCACAATGCGATCTTGCCCCCTGATCTCCGCATTGATGGCTTGGAAAGTGAGGAAGCGAAATCCTTGCTCGGCGAAGACTACGAAGATTTTTGTGAGGAAATTGATCTGGTACGAGGCGCCAGTCATGCCTTCGAGCATGAGAAATTTTTGGCGGGTAAGTTGACACCGGTTTTCTTTGGCACTGCTCTCGGGAATTTTGGCGTAAGAGAGATGCTTGACCAGTTCGTGAATTGGGCTCCTCGCCCTCTGGGTCGAGCAACTCAGTCTAGAGAGGTCGACGCCTTCGAGCGGCAGTTTTCAGGCTTCGTCTTTAAAATCCAGGCAAACATGGATCCCAAGCATCGGGACCGTATCGCTTTTCTGCGTCTGTGCTCTGGCAGGTATGAAAAAGGTATGAAGATTCGCCACGTGCGTGCCGGGAAAGACGTGAAAATCGCTGACGCGGTGTCATTTAAGGCCGGTGAGCGTGTGCTCGTCGAGTCGGCGGTATCCGGAGATATCATCGGCCTGCACAATCACGGCACTATCCAGATTGGTGATACGTTCACAATCGGAGAGGAGCTGCAGTTCACGGGCATCCCCCATTTTGCGCCGGAACTGTTCAGGCGCATCAGGTTGAAAGATCCGATGAAACTTAAGGCGTTGCAAAAGGGGTTACAGCAATTGTCTGAGGAGGGTTCGACACAGGTTTTCTCGCCGCTGACCTCAACAGACCTAATTGTCGGTGCGGTAGGCCAGCTCCAGTTTGACGTTGTGGCCTATCGGCTCAAGGATGAATATAAGGTCGAGGCTATCTACGAGCCCGTCAATGTATATACAGCCCGGTGGGTTGAGGCGGACGACTCTCGCAAGTTGGAGGAGTTCAGAAAAAAGGCTGCGGAGAATCTATCCCAGGACGGAGGGGGTTACTTGACCTATCTCGCGCCGACGCGGGTTAATCTGTCCCTGATGGAGGAGCGCTGGCCCGATATTCGATTCAATGAGACCCGCGAGCATTAATCCTGCGTGGCTAGCTAGTGATATCTGGCACCCCGAGGGTATAGGGCACTATTTTTGAAGATCGGGGTCCGCCGCTAGATCCTCGTCTAGCTGGACACCAAAGCTGTTGAGCATCATGCACACCTGCGTGTATTGGCCCACGGTCATCACTAGATCCATTTTTTGTTTGTCAGTCAAGAAATCTAGGGCCAACCACGTTTGCTCGGTGATAAATGCATCCTCAGTAAGTTCATCCGTCGCCTGTAAGAGCAACCGATCCTCGATAGACCAATACTCAGCGTTAGGGCCTTGCTTGATGCGCTCCATCTCTGGATCAGTGAGGCCGCAGGTTTTGCCAATGCGCACATGCTGGGCCCATTCGTAACCCGATTTCCAGTTATATCCGGTGCGCAGAATGACTAGCTCACGATTCCGGGGGGATAGGTCGTTGGCTTCCGAGAGAATGTAGCCTCCCCATGGCATGAAGCGCTTGTACGCTTTTAACGCTCGGCCAATCGTCCTGAAAATCATTGGTACCGGGCCCGCCCGAAAGCGATCGCCCAGCATGTTTCGAATTTCGGGACCGATTTCCGCCTCGTCGAGGGGTTTAATGCGATAGTGAGATAGCCGCATAGATAGCTCTGCCAGAAGCAGCGTTTAGAGTCGCTTACAAACCGAATCCGGTCACAGCAGCGCGGCGATGTCGTCGGCGATCTGTTCTGGCTTGGCTTGCGACCCGTAGCGCTTCACTACCTCGCCCTGACGATTGATCAGAAACTTGGTGAAGTTCCATTTAATCCGCTCGGTTCCCATGATTCCCTTCGCCTGTTGCTTAAGCCAGGCGTAGAGCGGGTGAGTATCCGCGCCATTGACATCGATCTTGGAAAAGATGGGGAACGTCGCGCTGAAACGTGTGGTGCAGAACTCAACAATATCCTCGTTGGATCCCGGTTCTTGGTTGCCAAACTGGTTACAGGGGAAAGCCAACACCTCGAAACCCTTGTCGTGATAGTTCGCCTGAAGTTTTTCAAGCCCCTCGTACTGAGGCGTGAAGCCGCATTTTGAGGCCGTATTTACGATTAACAGCACCTTGCCTCGAAAATTATCGAGCGCAACGTGATCGCCCTTGGTGTCCTCTGCTGAAAAGTCGAAGACTGTTGTCATGCTGAATTCCTTAATCAGAGAATGATGATTTGCAGGGCGCTATTGTAACCCTAACCGCGTAGATAACTCTCGATCTCGAAATCGGTAACCCGCCGCTGAAATTCTGACAGCTCCTGCCTCTTGGTATAAGCGAAGAGAGTTTGAAAATCAGCGCTGAGGTACTTTGCCAGTAAGGTGGATTCTTCAAATCGAGCGATCGCGACGTCCATCAGGCATGGCAGGTCATCAACCTTGTGCTCCATGTCCCAGGCATTACCCTCAATAGGATTTGCTGGCCTCAATTTGTTATCGATCCCGTGAAGAATCCCTGCCAACACGACGGCGAGAACCAGATAGGGATTGGCATCGGCGCCAGCGACCCTGTGCTCAATCCTTTTTGCGGCCGGCGGGCCGGCGGGGACGCGAAGCGCTGTGGTTCGATTATCGTAGCCCCACGTAGGCACCGTAGGGGCATGGTTGCCGGCTTGAAAGCGGCGATAGGCGTTAAAGCTCGGGGCAAAAATCAACATGGACTCAGGCATGAGGGCGAGGCATCCAGCGATTGCATTTCGCAGAACCATACTGCCTTTCTCGCTGTCGTTATTGAAAACATTGCCGCCTTTTTCTCGGAGAAGGCTGCAGTGAACGTGCATGCCGTTTCCCGCCTCGTTATCAATGGGTTTTGGCATAAAACTCGCGATGAGGTTGTACCTCGCTGCAACCGTTCGAATACCTCGCTGCATCCGAACAATCTGGTCCGCGAGCGCAAGAACATCGTCGCTATGGGCCATGTTGATCTCGAATTGGGCAGGGGCGGATTCCTTGATGATCCCCTCATAGGGTAGACCTTGGATTTCGAAGGCCTCGCGCAGCTCCTCAAGCATATCCCCGTGGCGGTCTAGCTCGTCGAGGGCGTACAGATTGCCACCGAGAGCCTCGTGCTGTTTGAGCGCTTCACGCAGCGGGCGATCGTGACCGGGGTCGGGCAAGAGGCTAAATTCCAGTTCGGCCGCCATACAGGGAATGAGTCCGCGCTCTCGGCATTTGCCCACGAGTCGACTGAGTATCTGTCGGGGATCGCCCAAATACGGGGAGCCATCCTCGTTCACCATGGTCATAATCAGCTGACCCTGATCGATTCCTCTTTTGGTAAGGATAGGTCTAAGAGACTCGTCGACGGCGAGACAGTAACCGTCGATGTCACCATTCGCATGCGCTAGCGCAGGAATATCTCTACCCCATATATCGAGGCCCAGAGCGGATTTAGGTAACTTCAGCCCATCTTTCAGGACAGACTGGATTTTACTTCGGGGTATCCACTTACCACGAGCGACGCCATTACAGTCGGTAATCAATGCTTCGATCATGGCCACCGACGGGTAGGCCTGAAGGAATAGTTCGACTTCCCTACGCATGTTTTGTCCGATTCTTATGACAGAACCCGACATGCTGGCTCGTTGCTGAGCGCAGGGCAATGACCCAAAAAGGGCATTCACTTGCCTTGTAACAGGTTCAGTTCATATAAACCGATAGGGGATCGTTACCCTGAGCCTCACCGATATAGGGCATGCTGTTAATGAAGAGCGCGAAAAGATCCGCCTGACAGTTCACGTCGAGCTTCTTGTAAATCGACTTTCGGTGTCGACGGACAGTCTCTAAGGAGATGTCGAGGCGTTCGGCCGAGGTATCAGCTCCATACCCGCGCAGTAATAGTTCGAGGACCTCGCGCTCGCGGACGCTGACATGATCACTGCCAAAGGTCTTGAAGGCCACGTCGATCTGGGCGTCGAGGCCGGGCTGCAAGAGATTGGTCACCACAAAGTCGTCTCGGTGACAGTGAGATTTGATGGCGGCGGCAATCGGTTCGGCGAGTGTATAGAGGAGGTCATACTCCTCCTTGTGAAAATCGCTCTGTTCGTTGAGTCGCATGATGCAAAAATTCACAACGCTACCATCATCGAGTCGTGTCAAGAAGATGATCTCATCCCGTGTATCTGTCTCGGCGTAATAGTCCCGAAAGTAGCTGCTCTCTTCAAAATTTGTTCCCGTGAGTCTGGCTAGTCGATAGATACTACTGCGGGGGCTGCTCATCGAAAGCTGATAAAAAGGATCCTCCCGGTAAGGGCCTTCTAGATAGCGATCGACCTGCAGTTCCACTGCCTGACGAGGGATTTCATGGTAAAGAATTCGAGGAGGTAGATCTCGATGATAGAGCCAGACCTGTGGGTACTCGTGCGTTACCTGTGCAGCCAACGCTGAAAGCAGTTGCGGGAAAAAGGTGTCTTCCCCGATCGCTGCGATTGTCTTCGCTAGATCAACATTCCAGCGGGTGAACCGTTTGAGATCAACCACAATGGCCATCCTGTTTTGGGTGAATTACCCGAGCTGTCTTCAATTTACCAAGGTAAATTATCGACTTTCCAGTGCTTTTCCCACGCATTGCGGACTTTGTCACTGTAAACAGTTCTGCCCGATGAGCCGTTATAGCCTGCCAGCGCGGAAGCTAAATCGCCGTTTTCACGCGCGAGATAAAACTGAAGAATCCGGCAGCCGTAACGGAGATTGGTTATCGTGTCTGTCAGGTTGTCATCCTCACGACCAATTTCCTGTCTCCAAAAGGGCATAACTTGCATATAACCCTGCGCACCCACTCGGGATATAGCGAAGCGATCGAATCCACTCTCTACTTCGATAACAGCTAGGACTAACTCTGGGGAGAGCTCAGCAGCGGTGGCCTCGTCATGCACAGTGGTTAAGAATTGGAGTCGCTCCGCATCATCAAGCATAAAAGGCTTCAGGCGCCCTTGCATGTCCAGTAGCCAGACTTCAGCGTCAAACCGGTCTCTAAAGCTTGAGGCGGTGTTTATTGCGTCGTGCAGGAATACTCGGAGCTCGGTATCGACACTCCGGTCTCTGGCCCCATCATCTGCACTCAGAGCTGCCTCCGGAGCAAGCAGGCACCAGGTGCCGAGGAGGCTAGCCCAACCCCAGCCGGCGAGCGACTTCATCAAGCGCACTATCGATTGCAAGTTTCCCTGATTCAGTATCGCGTCGCCCCTGAATTTCGACAGAACCCTCTTCGAGAGAGCGATCTCCAATGGTGATACGTAAAGGAATACCGATTAACTCCATCTCAGCAAATTTGACTCCTGGACGCTCCTTTCGATCATCGAGCAATACGTCGATACCCATAGCAATCAGACCTTTATAGAGTGTCTCCGTCGTTTCAGCGACCCGCGCTGACTTATCCATGCCGAGAGGCACCAGCGCAACCTGGAAAGGCGCCATCGCATCGGGCCAAACGATGCCGCGATCATCGTTGTTCTGCTCAATGGCAGCAGCGACGATGCGGGTGACGCCAATGCCGTAACACCCCATAGCCATCGCCACTGATTTTCCCTGCTCATCAAGCACTGAGGCCTGCATGGCCTCGCTATATTTAGTCCCCAGTTGAAAAATATGACCCACCTCGATGCCCCGTCGAATCTCCAGAGTGCCTGTACCACACGGACTGGGATCGCCCGCCACCACCTCGCGGATGTCAGCTACCTCATAATGGCCGATATCGCGATCCCAGTTTGCTCCTCTGTAGTGGGTATCGGGACTGTTGGCGCCGCAAACAAAGTTGGATACACCTGCGGCCGATTGATCGACGATAATGCGGCAGCTCAAACCAACCGGGCCCAAGGAGCCGAACCCGGCGCCCGCACCTGCTTTGACAGTGGCTTCATCGGCCATCGTGAGGGGTGCAGCGATTCCCGATAGCTTCTCTGCCTTGATGGCATTGAGCCGGTGATCGCCCCGAAGCACCAGTGCGACTAAATCATTCGACTCGCTGATCACAAATAAGGTCTTCACAGTCTGCTCAATGGTGAGGCCGTGTTTGACCACCAGATCATCGATGGTTTTTACCGCTGGGGTATCAAATTTCTCGAGATCATCTATTGGCTGAGATTTCTGATGTTGAGGTGCCGCCGCGGCAGCAAGCTCGACGTTTGCCGCGAAGTCGCTGCTGTCAGAGAAGGCGATAGCATCTTCTCCGGACTCCGCTAGCACGTGAAACTCGTGGGAGTGACTTCCGCCAATGCTGCCGGTATCGGCTTCTACAGGGCGAAAGTCCAAACCCAGCCGGGTGAAAATCGCGGTGTAGGCCTCGTGCATACGCCAATAGGTTTTCTCTAGGGATTGATGGTCGATATGAAAGGAGTAGGCGTCTTTCATGATGAATTCGCGGGAGCGCATGACACCGAAACGAGGTCTGATCTCGTCACGGAACTTGGTTTGAATCTGATAAAAATTTATCGGCAGTTGTTTATAACTCTTTATCTCGTTGCGGCCGATAGTAGTAATAATTTCCTCATGGGTTGGACCCAGGCAAAAATCTCTCTCATGTCGGTCCTGCAGTCTGGCCAGCTCCGGGCCGTATTGTTCCCAGCGACCAGACTCCTGCCACAGCTCTGCGGGCTGAACTACTGGCATTGCGAGTTCCAGAGCGCCCGCGTTGTTCATTTCCTCGCGGACGATTGCCTCAACGCGACGCAGCACCCGCAGGCCCAACGGCATCCATGTGTAGATTCCCGCTGCTATCCGTCGAATCAAGCCCGCTCGCAGCATAAGCTGATGACTGATTACCTCAGCGTCTGCCGGTGTTTCTTTTAGGGTGGAAAGAAGAAATTCGCTGGCGCGCATGACAAAAAAAATCCGCTTAAAAGAACAGCAATTCTACGGGTGTTGCCGCTGTGGCGATAGTTGTTGTCGGCTAAAATTTCCGGTCGCTAGATTTGCGATAAATACAAGAAATTTTTTTCTAGTTTTTCCGTTTGAAGCCTTGTTTTAGGGGGTTTCTTCGTGTTGAATTCTTGCGACTGTGGCGAGAGTACTTTTTTTATAGGGTTTTTTCAGAGCGCAGTTATTAAACAACCCAACCAAAGGTGAGAATTAAACATGGCAAAAAAAGCAGCAAAGAAAAAAGCTCCGGCTAAGAAAGCTCCAGCCGCGGCTCCCAAGGTCAAGGCGATTTCTGAGAAGCTGACCAAGACCCAGATTGTTGGTGCATTGGCAGACAGCACCGGGCTGACCAAGAAGCAGGTTAGCTCCGTGATGGATGCAATGAATAACCTGATCGAAGGTAGCATTAAGAAGCGTGGCGCTGGTGAATTCACAATCCCGGGCATGATGAAGATCACCACGGTTCGGAAGCCTGCGGTCAAGGCGCGCAAAGGAATTAATCCTTTCACTGGCGAGGAGACCATGTTCAAAGCCAAGCCCGCTACCACGGCCGTCAAGATTCGTCCTT
>Ga0181574_10000694_pt1 | contig 31564 bp, 33 predicted proteins | sample 101ome_24_FD_145600 | JGI IMG/M metagenome (GOLD analysis project Ga0181574, IMG submission 145600) | Coastal salt marsh microbial communities from the Groves Creek Marsh, Skidaway Island, Georgia - 101410AT metaG (spades assembly) | ecosystem: Environmental > Aquatic > Marine > Intertidal zone... | reverse complement strand
ATTCTGCCCTGTTCGATCGAGGCAGCAGACGCAGGAGCAGACTCCATTTGACGCATCTCACGCCGCAAAACGTCGTCCGCGGTGCTCATATTTCCGTTGAACTCAATTCGGCGAACGTAGGTCCTCTTGCCAGGATCGATGAAAAACTTCACTTCAACGGTGTTGCCGTCGTCCACCACCTCGGGGATCCCGGTCACCTTGGCGAAGTTATACCCCTCGTTACCCAAGCGCCGGGTCAGATACTCCTCGGTTGTGGTGACGAGCTGTTGAGAGTAAATCTGCCCTTCGCGCACAAGCAAGAAGCGCTCGAGATCCTCTGCGGGAAGCACCAAATCTCCGGAGAGTCCTACATCGGACACGGTAAATCGGTCTCCTTCGGTCACGTTAGCCGTGATATAGACCGCTTCCATACTGGGAGAAACAGCGATTTGGGTTGAATCGATGGTGAACTCGAGATAGCCGCGGTCCAGATAATAGGAACTCAGCTTCTCCAGATCAGAGGTCAGCTTCTCCTTAGAGTATTTGTCATCACTGGTAAAGAAAGACAGCCAGCCGGTGGTCTTGAGTTCGAAAATGTCCTGTAAATCTTCATCGGAATAGACGCTATTGCCCACCACATTGATGTGCTTGATAGTTGCTACGGTTCCCTCATTCACATCGATGGCTATCGATACCCGGTTTCTGGGTTCCGGAATGACCTCGGTATCGATACGGGCATCGTAGCGGCCCTGAAGTACATACTGACGCTGCAGCTCAAGCTGCATGCCCTCAAGGGTAGAACGCTGGAAAACATTTCCCACGGCAAGACCCGCGCCTTTGAGACCATCGAGAAGTGCGTCAGTTTCGATCGCCTTGTTACCATCGATCGTAATCTCACTGATGCTTGGGCGCTCAGCCACCGTGATAACCAAAACGCTGCCATCACGGCCGATTGCAATGTCATCGAAATTCCCTGTGGCAAAAAGATTTTTGGCCGCCGCTCTGACCGCGTAGGTATCGGCCACGTCGCCTACACCCAAAGGCAACGCCGCAAACACACTACCGGGGGAGATACGCTGAAGCCCTTCCACGCGGATATCGGCGATAGTAAATGGACCCTCCTGACCTGCCGCCGAGCAAACCACTGAGCATGCCAAAACGACAGACGTCAGAGTCTTGATCAGAAAAGACTTAAAAAGATCAAAAGGCTGCATGAAAAGCCATCTCTCCAAAAATTATTATCAATAGTTGCTGGAATACAACCAGGCTTCCACAACCGGCGACAGCGGCACCCGCCCCTGTCGGACGGGGCAAACACCGACCTTCCGCGCCGGCTTCTCTGACATCACAGGCGGGCCACATCATTATACAGGGCAAATGCCATCAAACTCAGCACTAAAGCGAATCCCAGCTGGTAGCCATAGGCCTGTATCCGCTCGGGAACCGCTCGACCGCTGATAGCCTCAATACCATAAAAAAGCAGGTGGCCCCCATCCAGCACGGGGATTGGCAGGAGATTGAGTGCACCCAGAGAGACGCTAAGGAGCGCTAAAAAGCTAAACCAAGACAGCAGTCCGCTCTCTGCTGAAGATGCTGCAATTTGGGCAATGGTAATGGGGCCCGACAGGTTATCAGGAGAAATCAGCCCTTTGAGCATCTTAATCATCGATTCGAAAGTAAACAGGGTCAGGTCCAAGGTTCGGTTCACCGCGGCCACAAGCGCCTCAATAGGGCCCCGCTCGAAAGTGCGAACGCGATCCTCGGGAAACGCCGGTACTTGCACGCTCATACCGACAGAGCCAATGTCGCCGCCCTCCAGGCTTCGCCGCTCGGGCACCACTTCAATGGGGAGGCGCATCCCGTCTCTAACTACCGTCGCGACCACCCGGCTTCCCGGTCTGCTCCTGACATAGTCTACCCAGTCGCCCCAGTCGCTAATCGTTTCGTCATCCGCGGCGACAATTTCATCACCCGGCAAAAACCCGGCCCGCTCAGCAGGACCCTCTGGCGTTACCTCATCGACAACCGCGAGGATTACTGGCATTTCGAGGGTAATCCCGAGGCCGCTAAGTGGATCTGGATTTTCTACTCCAGCCAACCACCGGTTTATGGGCGCACTGGAACTGTAGATCACGTCGGAACCGGGGTAGCGAGCAGCTATTTCTACCTCTCCGGTGTCCCCGAGGCGCTCCAGCAGACCAAAATTCAGCGCATTGACTGTTGGGGTCTCGCGTCCATCAACCGACACAATCTCCTGGCCGCTCTCGAGACCAGCAAAGTAGGCGGGGGTATTCGGTTCCACTGCCTCAATAACGGGCACTAAGCCACTCTCGCCCCGCAAAAAAAGGCCCCAGAAAACAAGGATCGCGAGTAGAAAGTTGGCTAGAGGACCCGCGCTGACAATGGCGATTCGCTTCCAGACGGATTGACTATTGAAGGCGCTTCCTCGCTCCGAGGGGGCTACGTCACCCTCTCTCTCATCCAGCATCTTGACGTAGCCACCCAGAGGTATTGCCGCGATCGTGTACTCGGTTCCATAGCGATCGGTGGTTTGCCAAATGGCCCTGCCAAATCCGATGGAGAATCGCAGCACTTTGACACCGCAACGCCTGGCCACCCAAAAATGGCCGAACTCATGAAAAGCCACGAGAATCCCAAGGGTCAACAGCGCGATTACGATTGTCTGAATTAACGCCATCCTCGCTCTCCTCTCTTGGTATCTCCCACTGACATCTGCGCCACCAATTCCCCTGCAAGATCGCGCGATTCTCCATCCAGAGCTTCGACCTCCGACAGATCGGATGGTTCAGCCAGACTGACTGCGCCAAGCGTTTTCTCGATAACCTGATCAATATCGGTGAACCTGATTTGACGCGCCAAAAACGCTGCGACGGCGACCTCGTTTGCCGCATTGAAGACACACATGCCTCCCGGGAGGCAAATCGCCTCCATCGCCAGGCGCAGGCAAGGAAAGGCCTCCAGATCAGGGGGCAAAAAGTCGAGGTGCCCCGCCGCAACCAAGTCCAAGGGCGGCACGCCTGCGTTAATCCTGTCAGGCCAGCTAAGCCCGTAAGCAATTGGCGTCCTCATATCGGGGTTTCCAAGCTGCGCCAACACGGATCCATCGGTGTAACGAATCATTGAATGGACAATGCTCTGCGGGTGTATCACAACCTCAACCTGAGCGGGGGTCCTTGAAAACAACCAGCAGGCTTCAGCAAGCTCGAGGCCTTTATTGACCAGGGTTGCCGAATCAACCGAGATCTTGGGTCCCATCGACCAGTTCGGATGATCGCAGGCTTGCTCCGGGGTTACCTCGTGCAAGGTCTCCCGTCGCGTACCAAGAAAAGGCCCACCCGAGGCGGTCAGGATAATTTTTTCAACCGTATCCATTTGCGGCCTGGCGAGCTGGTCACTCTCCAAGCACTGAAACATTGCGTTATGCTCACTGTCGATGGGGAGCAATATGGCGCCCCCTCGCTTAACCGCATCAATGAAGACCGACCCAGCGCTCACTAATGCTTCCTTATTTGCCAGCAGCAAACGCTTCCCAGCTTCAGCGGCTGCCAAAGTGGGTCGTAATCCAGCGAAACCAACGATCGCTGCCATCACTATGTCCACCGCAGGGTGTTCAGCTATCTCCACCATGGCAGCCTCACCGGATCGCACCTCGGTAACCCCATTTGGTGGCAGCTTGTCGTGAAGAGCCTGTGCTGCCTCAGCGCACCCCATTACAACAACCTTGGGCCGGTGGCGGGCAACAAGCTCACACATGTCGTCCACTGACCGGTTAGCCGCGAGGGCAAAGACCTCAAAACGATCGGGATGTCGATCGATAACATCAAGGGTATTGAGACCAATAGAGCCAGTAGCTCCCAGAACAACGACTTGCTGCATGACTCAGTAACCCATCAGGATCAGGCCAAGGGCAAATACCGGCGCCGCGGCACACAGGCTATCCAGGCGATCCAGTACCCCGCCATGACCCGGCAACAATGCGCCGGAGTCCTTTACGCCCCCGATGCGTTTGACCATGCTCACGGTCAAATCCCCCAACACAGAGGCGCCGGCGAAGGCCAGCCCGAGAACGAAAATTGAGGGCAGCGCCAAATGAGAAAGACTTAAGGGCAGCAGGGATGCTACGACCCCTGTCACTACCATGACGCCGAGTACGCCTCCCCACAAGCCTTCCCAGGTTTTACCGGGGCTAACCGCAGGAGCAAGTTTGTTCACCCCCCATTTTCTACCGACAAAAAAAGCGCTGATATCGGCAGCCGCCACCCCCAGCACCAATACCACCATCAAAACGGGTCCGTAAGGCAGGGTCAGGAGGAACACCGCTGACAACCACGTAGCGGACAAAATTAACCAGCCCATGATGGTTCGCGTCACAGGACTGCGCCACAACCATGTGGACCTAGGGTAACTCTCTACCAGCAACATGGCGACAGACCAGAAGAAGCAGGCAACACCAAGCCAAGGCTGGATCAAGGTGCGCGCTGGATCATCACCCAACTCGCACAAGAACCACAGAGAGGCCATGGCACAAAATAGAACCAAACTGTAGAGCCAACGCAAAACTGGGGTCGTCCATCCCGCCAACGCAGCCCACTCCCAGGCGGCCGCCATGGAAATAAAGGCAAACAGCAGAGCCAGCCAATTCATATTCAGAAATACCACGCTGGCAAGAAAAACGCCGGCGAGAATCACTGCCGTGATCACACGTTGGCGCAGCACCTCAGTCGCTCTCCCCCACCGGCGTGAGCGAGGACACCAAATTCACTATATTTCTGCCTCCGAAGCGTCGCTCCCGGGCACTAAATTCGGCGATCGCGGCATCCAGCTCTGCGGCGTCAAATGACGGCCAAAACACATCGGTAAAAAAAAGCTCGGCATAGCCCAGTTGCCAAAGTAAAAAATTGGACACCCTGTGATCACCGCCGGTGCGAATACACAGGTCTAAAGGTGGCTCACCTGAGAGAGATAATTCCCGCTCGACTTCATGCTCTGTGAGCTTCGAAGGCTCCAGTTCCCCGCTCGCAATTTTTGTCGCGACCTGCTGTACAGCGTTCGTAATATCCCAATGGCCGCCATAATCGACCGCCAATATCAGCGTTCCGCCTGTATTGTGCTCAGTCGTCCCCTCACAACGCTCCATCAGGCGACAGAGCCTTGGGCTGAACCGATCGCGGCGCCCAATGAATTTAAGTCGAATATTGTCTTTGTTGAGCTTGTCGGTTTCCCGTCTTAAGTAGCGTGAAAACAAAGCGAGCAGTCCTCGCACTTCCGCCTCGGGACGACCCCAGTTCTCACTACTGAATGCAAACAGGGTGAGCACTTCCACGCCACGCGCCTGACAGGCCTCCAGTGTGGTGCGAACTGCTTCTACACCTGCCCTGTGCCCCGCGGTTACCGAAAGTCCCCGCTGTCGCGCCCAGCGGCTGTTGCCATCCATAATAATGGCCACATGGCGGGGGATAGCACCGGGTATCGTAGGTAGGTTGCTGGAGGGAGCGTTCATAACTGGTTTGAAGGAAGCGCCGGCTTCAAATTTCCATCAGGTCAGCTTCTTTGACAGCAAGAGCATCTTCAACCTTTGCTATAAAGCTATCTGTCAGCTTTTGGATGAGATCTTGGCCACGACGATCGTCATCCTCGGAGATCTCCTTGTCCTTCACCAATTCCTTCAAAAGGCTGTTGGCGTCGCGACGGGCATTCCGAATAGATACGCGCGCCGCCTCGGCCTCCGCTCGGGCTTGCTTGATGTAGCCCTTACGAGTTTCCTCAGTCAGCATTGGCATGGGAATACGGATTACATCGCCGGCCGTTGCAGGATTTAGGCCCAAATCAGATTTCATGATCGCCTTCTCAATGGTTGGGGTCATGCTCTTATCAAAGGCTGTGACCGCCAGAGTCCGCGCGTCCTCAACGTTGATGTTTGCCAGCTGATTCAGCGGCGTCTCGGCTCCGTAATATTCAGCGCGAACCCCATCCAGCAAGCTGGGGTGCGCCCTGCCCGTCCTGATCTTATTGAAATTGTGTGACAGGGCCTCGAGAGACTTTTCCATGCGCTGCTGCGCATCCTGTTTGATATCGTCGATCATTACCTTTTGTCCATTCGGTGGCGGAACAACTCCGCCGCTTATCTAATTAGCGTGCCCTCTGAGCCGCCGCGCACAATGCTAAGCAGGGCACCGCGCTCAGCCATATCAAAAACCCTGACGGGCAAATCGTGGTCCCGACACAGACAGATTGCGGTGAGATCCATAACCTCAAGCTTCTTGTCCAAGACCTCATCGAAGGTCAACTCCTCGAACCTTTTCGCATTTTTATCCTTCATGGGATCAGCGCTATATACGCCGTCAACCTTGGTCGCTTTCAGTACGAGATTTGCGTCGATCTCGATGCCGCGTAAACACGCCGCTGAGTCGGTTGTAAAAAAGGGATTTCCAGTTCCGGCGGAGAAGATAACCACATCACCGTTGCTCAAGGCCCGAATGGCTTTGCGTCGATCATAGTGGTCAACGACCCCACTCATCGGTATCGAAGACATCACCTGAGTGGCAATATTGGAGCGCTCCAGGGCATCACGCATGGCCAACGCATTCATGACCGTGGCGAGCATACCCATATGGTCCCCAGTCACTCGATCGAGCCCTGCTTCCTGCAGCGACTTACCTCGAAACAGATTACCCCCACCAACAACAAGCCCCACCTGCACGCCAATACCCACGAGTTGACCCACCTCGAGAGCAAGCTGATCCAGAACTTTGGGGTCAATGCCAAAGGCCTCGTCTCCCGTCAGAGCCTCGCCGCTGAGCTTAAGAAGGATGCGCTTGTATACTTTTTCTTTCACGACCCGACCTCTTTTTTCCAGGGCAAAATATTACCGGAATCCACCTCTCCCCGTCCCGCGACAAGAGGGCTAAACCGGCGATTGATAGGCATTTTGCCCATAAAAAACGGGGCAAAAGCCCCGTTTTCTTCAAACTCGTCTACGGATCCCAGATTAGCCGTTGAGCTGAGCAGCCACTTCATCGGCAAAATCGACCTTTTCCACCTCGATTCCCTCACCCACCTCGAATCGTACGAAAGAGACCACTTCTGCGCCCGCAGCTTTCACCAGCTTACCAACAGTAGTGTCGGGATCCTTGACGAAAGCCTGCTCGGTCAAACTGTTTTCGGACAGGTACTTCTTGATTCGTCCGTCGATCATTTTTTCAATAATCTCCGCTGGCTTTCCAGATTCCTGCGCCTGGGCCGTGAAAATATCACGCTCTTTGTCAATCATCTCTTGGGGCATGTGCTGTGGGGATACCACCTGAGGATTAACCGCAGCGACGTGCATCGCGACGTCACGAGCAAGGTCCTGATCTCCCCCCTTGAGCTCTACCAGAACGGCAATTCGCTTATTGCCGTGAACGTATCCACCGAGAACGCCGCTACCATCAACCACTGCCGCCCTGCGCACGCCAATATTCTCGCCAATTTTCTGCACCAGAGCCTCTCGCGCTTCCTCGATAGCGCCAGATTTCAGATCCTCAACGTTGTCGGAGCGACTTTCAAATACGGCGTCGGTAACTTGACCAACGAATGCAAGAAAATTTTCATCTCGGGCAACGAAGTCAGTCTCGCTGTTGACCTCTACCAATATTCCGAAGCCGCCATCTTCAGCAATTCGCATGGAAACCACGCCATCAGCCGCAATACGACCTGCCTTTTTAGCCGCTTTCATGCCGCTGGACTTTCGCAGGGCCTCAATGGCCGCTTCAACGTCATTGTTGGCCTCAGCCAACGCCTTTTTGCACTCCAGTAGTCCGAGACCGGTACGCTCGCGCAACTCTTTCACTAATGCTGCAGACATAATCAATTCCTTACCGGGTTCAGGCTTTCAGACCAAACCCTTGGGAGACGGAAGCTACCGTCTGGGTTAATGGGGTAGCGCCGCGGGGTACCACGGCACCAAACACTAGGCGTCGGAGGGAGCCGCTTCTGGGGCCGGCGCCTCAGCAGCAGGCGCTTCAGCGGGCACCTCTTCTGCTGTAGCTGCTACTTCAACCTCAACAAACTCGTCCGTTGCGGGCACTTCACCGCGCTCGGCTTTGCCGTCAAGTACGGCGTCCGCCACAGCCTTGACGTAAAGCTTGATAGCTCGGATAGCGTCATCGTTCCCGGGAATAATAAAGTCAATACCATCAGGATTGCTGTTGGTGTCGACAATGCCTATGACGGGGATGCCTAGTTTGTTGGCTTCTGTGACCGCGATCCGCTCGTGGTCTACGTCGACAACGAACAGCACGTCCGGAAGGCCAGCCATCTCCTTGATACCGCCGACAGACCGCTCGAGCTTGTCCTTGACGCGAGTACGCATCAGCGCTTCTTTTTTAGTGAGCCGCGCAAAGGTGCCATCGGCTTCCTGCTCTTCAAGTTCACGCAAACGCTTAATCGATGCCCGGACGGTCTTGTAGTTGGTCAGCATACCGCCCAACCAGCGGTGGCTCACGTAGGGCATCCCGCAGCGTTCGGCCTGCTCCTGAATAATCTTTCCTGCCGCACGCTTGGTCCCAACAAACATGATGTTGTTTTTGTTGCTTGCCAAACGCTTCACGTACTCCAGCGCCTCGTTGAAGGCCGGGACGGTGTGCTCAAGGTTGATAATGTGGATCTTGTTACGAGCCCCGAAGATGTACTGATCCATCTTGGGGTTCCAGAAGCGGGTCTGGTGCCCAAAGTGTGCGCCTGCCTGTAGCAGATCGCGCATGCTTACCTGCGTCATGGTTAATTCCTTGTTTGGGTTGCTCTTCCGACCACCCCCTGAGTCCAACCGGCAAAGCCGGCACCCGGCCCAGGTGACACGGTGATCGTGCGTCGTTAATTCGCCGCTGAACACACCGGTTCAGAGACGTGTTTCCGATGGCAGAATCGCCACGGGCGCGCTTTATACCACATGCCTGTCAAAGACTAAAGCCCCCCGCAGACAGGGCTTCTAGGTTCCGCTACACTTCATCGCTTTGATTTTTTTGACGATATCTCCATGGCGGTGAAACCCAAAACTCAAGAGCAAATCGAGGGAATGCGCGTGGCTGGGCGTCTCGCGGCTGAGGTTCTTGAGATGATTGAACCGCTGGTGGAGGTGGGCATGACCACCGCCGAGCTCGACAAACTGTGCCACGACTACATCGTCGACGTGCAACAAGCCATCCCCGCCCCACTCAACTACCACGGGTTTCCAAAGTCCATCTGCACGTCGGTGAATGATGTCATTTGCCATGGAATTCCTTCTGACACGAAGAAACTGAAAAATGGCGACATCATTAATATTGACGTGACGGTGATCAAAGATGGCTGGCATGGCGATACCAGCATTATGGTCGGGGTAGGCGATGTAGCCCCTCATGCTGAACGGTTGATGCGAGTCACTCAGGAGTGCCTCTATCTGGCCTTGGAGGTGGTCAAGCCGGGCGCCACTCTTGGTGATATTGGGCATGTGATTCAAAAGCACGCAGAGGGCCAATACTACTCAGTGGTGCGTGAGTACTGCGGTCATGGCATTGGGCAAATTTTCCATGAGGAGCCGCAGGTGCTGCACTACGGCTCACCAGGGCAAGGGCTCGAGCTGGTTGAGGGTATGACCTTCACCATTGAACCGATGATCAACGCGGGCAAACGCCACACCAAGTTAAACACCAAGGATGGCTGGACGGTGACCACTCGAGACGGTCGGCTTTCCGCCCAGTGGGAGCATACTCTGGTTGTTACGGCACACGGCTGCGAGGTGCTGACCCGCCGTAAAAATGAAACCCTTCCCGGCTAGATGGCACAAACCCCATTAAAAGTTGACGCAGCGATTCAGGATACAGGCAATCCAACCAAAGACTGCCAGAACTTTCTGAATGCCGTGACCGAGCAACTGGGGGCAGAATTTCACCCGACGAAACCCGTCTGGCCTCTGTTGGCTGGCCGGGCGGATGCCATGGATCAACTGATTCGCCACCTCTGGTCCCGCTCCGGGCTCTCTGATCAGGGTCTTGGGATGTTTGCAGTAGGGGGTTATGGCAGAGGCGAGCTCTACCCTCAATCAGATATAGATCTGTTGGTCTTAACCGACGGTGACCCCGATGCGGTAACGGAAGAGCGGCTGTCGGGGCTATTACAGCAGCTCTGGGATATCGGCCTGACAGTGGGATCCAGCGTAAGATCAATTGACGAGTGCGCTCAACTAGCGGCGAATGATCTCACCATTTTTACAACACTAATTGAGGCGAGACCTATCGTAGGGGACGCTACCCTCTTGCCAACACTGAGCAGCAAGGTGGGGCCCGCCTCGATGTGGGACAGCAAATCCTTCTATCTCGCGAAGCTTTGTGAAACCAATGAGCGCCACGATAAATTTGCCAACACAGAAAACAATCTCGAGCCCCACGTAAAAAACGGACCGGGAGGCCTTAGGGATATTCAGGTGATCGGCTGGATTGCCACCCGTCATTATGGGATCTCCTTGGAAGCTCTCGATGAAGTGGATTATCTCAACCCCGATGAAAAGCGCATGCTTGAGGCGGGGAAAAATTTCATCGGTCAGGTTCGTTTCGCGCTCCATATGCTGACGGGGCGAGAGGAAGATCGCCTGTTATTTGACCACCAACGTAAGCTGGCAGCCCAATGGGAGATGGTGGATGGTGAAAAACTCGCCGTTGAGCAGTTCATGCAAGTTTACTATCGGTGGGCACAGGCAATAGGCCAGCTGTACGAGCTTGTCATGCAGGCGTTTGACCAGCAAATCCTCCACGGAGAAGATACCCATCCCCAAGTTTTAGTGGACGATGATTTTGAAGTCGTAGGAAGTTTGCTTTCCGCGCGGTGTGACAGGGTCTTTCTCGACAAACCAGGCAACATCTTGCGAGCCTTTGTTGTGCTTGCCAACGATCCCTCAATAGGCGGTATCACGCCAAGTACCTGGCGCCTACTCCGAGCCGCTCAAAAACTGATAAACCCGGCCTTTCGATCTGACACTGAAAACCAGGCCCACTTCATGGCGCTGTTGCAATCTCCCCACGGCGTCACCATGCAACTGAGACGGATGGCTCGACACGGGATTCTGGGCAAGTACCTCCCCGAGTTCGGAAGAATTGTCGGGCAGATGCAATTCGACCTTTTCCACGCCTACACTGTGGACGCACACACCTTAGAGGTGCTCGCCAACACCCGACGCTTTATGCGTGCAGACTTCACTGACAAATTTCCCGTATCAACCCGCATTGCGCAGCAACTCAGAAAGCCGGTGCTTTTGTATATCGCGGCTCTCTATCACGATATCGGCAAGGGTCGGGGCGGAGATCACTCTGAACTCGGCGCTGTCGATGCCCACGGCTTTTGCCAGCGACATGGTCTCGATCAACGGGATACGGAGCTTGTCGTCTGGCTCGTTAAAAATCATCTTTTCATGAGCTCTTTTTCTCAGCGCAAGGATATTTCAGATCCAGATGAAATAGTGAAATTCGCATCTCACGTCACTACTGAAGAGCGCCTAGATTACCTGTATACACTCACGGTTGCGGATATCCACGGCACCAATCCCGAACTGTGGAATGCGTGGCGCAGCTCGCTTCTGCGGCAAACTTACACCGAAACTCGACGCGCCCTGCGGCGCGGTCTGGAAAATCCCCTCGCTCGTCAGGATGTGGTGGATGCAACCCGAGCAGCCGCAGCAGATCTTTTGGAATACCGAGGTTTCCTGAGTTCAGACATGGAGAACATCTGGGCATCGAGAGATGATGATTACTTTGTGCGTGAGCGTCCGGAGGACATCGCTTGGCACACCGAAGCTATTGCAAATCATCAAAATTCAGGCAGCGCCCTGGTATTGGTTCAGCAGAGTCAAGATTCAGCGGTGGCGAATGCGACACAAATCTTCGTCCACGCACCCGATCAACCGAAATTGTTTGCCCGTCTTTGTGCCGAGATCGAGTTTCTCGACCTTAGCATTAACGACGCTCGAATCTACTCCGGCACAAACGGCACAACTCTGGATACCTTTTTCGTGCTCAAGGCTGATGGAGGTCCTGTTCCGGACGACGGGGTGACTCTCGAAAAGATCCGATCATCGCTGCAGCGAGCATTGGATTTCGGCCGGGAGCGTTCTTTTACCCAACGCCTTCCTCGACGAAAAAAATCCTTCGTGATTCCCACGGAAACCAGCCTTTACCAAGACACTAATAGGGGCTGGAGTGTGCTCGAAGTGACCACCCGGGATAGACCCGGGCTACTCGCGCACATTGGCTCTATCTTCGTAAGTCAAGGTATCGGTCTACAAGCTGCCAAAATTCAAACATTGGGTGAACGGGTCGAGGACGTATTCTTTATTACCGATCGTCAGGGCAACATGATCCAAACTCAGGACACTCTCGATCTACTGACTACCACCATACGGGACACCCTCGATGAGGGAGTCACCACGACCTCATGAACGAGGGGCTAACTTACTTACAGCCTTATCCGTTCGAACGCCTGAGCGAGCTATTTGCTGGGATAGTGCCCAATCCAGCGTACCCGCCAATTGCACTCACAATAGGCGAGCCGCAGCACGCGCCGCCAGAATTTGTAGCCTCAGCGTTAATCGAAAAGCTCGACAGCTTGGGACGATACCCACCGACGGTGGGATCAGAAGACCTACGAAGCACAATTGCAGCATGGCTGAGCCAACGATTTCAGCTTCAAGAGGTAGACCCCAACAGCCAGGTGCTACCAGTAAACGGGACACGCGAAGCCTTGTTTGCCATCGCCCAAGTTATCGTCGGCTGCCAGCGGGCAGGCGCAGTGATCAGTCCCAACCCCTTCTATCAGATTTATGAGGGCGCAGCCCTCTTGGCAGGCACAACTCCAAAATTTATTCCTGCTACCGAGGACAGCCACTTTATCCCTGATTACGGGGCTCTCGAGGAGCGGGATTGGATTGACTGTGAGCTACTTTACTTGTGCACACCCGGAAACCCGTCAGGCGCCACCATCCCATTGGAAACGCTGCAGAATCTGATCCGTCTGGCTGATGAGTACAATTTTGTTATCGCCAGTGATGAATGCTATAGCGAGATCTACCGCACGGGAACACCACCCCCCCCGGGGCTGCTTCAGGCTGCCTCAGAGATGGGCCGATACGGCTTTGAGCGATGTCTTGTATTCCACAGCCTGTCAAAACGGTCCAATCTGCCAGGGCTGCGATCAGGCTTCGTTGCAGGGGATGCCAAGATGATCGAAAGTTTCAGGCGCTACAGAACCTATCATGGCTGCGCCATGCCAATACACCATCAGGCCGTCAGCATTGCCGCCTGGGCTGATGAGGAGCACGTGGCCGAGAATCGGCGTCGTTACAGCGAAAAGTTCGATCGTGTTGTACCACTGCTTGAACCTCACCTAGAAGTGGGTATGCCAGAGGCTGGCTTCTATCTATGGCCACGCACCCCTACGTGTGATGAAGCCTTTGCAAAAGCTCTTGTGGAACAATGCAACGTCGCAGTTCTCCCTGGCAGCTTTCTCGGCCGAACGGTGAATGGACTGAATCCGGGAAGCAATAGAGTCAGGATGGCGCTGGTGGCCGAGGTGGAGCAATGCGTCGAAGCCGCTGAGCGGATCGCGCACTTTTTACAACAAGGCTAATTACGTGGCGCAAATATCGCATAGCAAATCAGGCTCACGAAATCTTAACAAGGATGAGCGCGTCGCATTCATCGATCAACGCCTTCACGAGCTCTACCCCACTACACCGGTTCCTCTTGATCACACAGATCCCTACACCCTGCTCATTGCCGTGTTGCTGAGCGCGCAGTGCACCGATGAGCGGGTCAATCAGGTAACCCCTGCTCTTTTTAAAGCGGCTGATGGCCCTGAAACGATGGTGAAACTATCCGTTGAAAAAATCAGATCGATTATCAGACCCTGCGGTTTATCCCCTCAAAAATCCAAGGCCATTCATCGATTAAGTGAAATGCTGTTAGAAAGTCACGGCGGAGAGGTTCCTCAGTCCTTTGATGCCCTGGAACAACTGCCCGGCGTCGGCCACAAAACTGCCTCTGTCGTCATGGCCCAGGCATTTGGCGTTCCTACTTTTCCGGTAGATACACATATTCACCGCCTGGCCCAGCGCTGGGGGCTAAGCCGGGGCCGTAACGTGGTAGAGACCGAACGAGATTTGAAGCGTGCCTTCCCTGAGCACCGCTGGAACGCTCTGCACTTACAGATCATATTTTATGGTCGGGAGTACTGCACTGCGCGGGGCTGCGATGGCCGGGTGTGCGAGATCTGCACAACCTGTTTCCCTATGCGCAAGCACCCCAAGGCACTGCACAAGGCTTGATTCTGCTAGCATTCATCCTGTAGGAGAAATTATGGCCACGATCATCTACGGCATTGCCAACTGCGACAGCGTTAAAAAAGCCAGGAAGTGGCTGGACTCCCGCGGTATAGACCATGAATTCGTGGACTTCAGACAAGCACCTGTGGAGGGAAGTCGCCTTGACAGTTGGCTCGGCAGTATCGGGCCGGAGTCGCTGGTAAATCGCCGGAGCACAACATGGAAATCTCTCTCTGACGATGACAGGGCGAGAGTAAGCTCGGGGGATGGCGCGGCCCTGATCGCGGAAAATATAACGCTGATCAAACGGCCTGTTCTGGAACACGGGTCTGTCATCATGGTTGGTTTTTCAGATGCAACCTACACAGAGCTCTTTAATCAGTAACGTGAACAACAAGGGTAACGAGCAATGACATCAATGCATGGGTTTGGTCTGGGATTAGCCACCAAGAATAACGCGGGGGAAGTTCTGGAGGTGTTCTACCCAAAGCCCCTCTGTAACCTGAGTGGTGATCTGGCCGGACTACTCTCCGATGTCTCCGGACAGCTCGATACCGCGGCGCTGAATGAACTCGCCAGCGCGCTGCTCGCACTGGGTGAACAAGAACAAGCTGAAATTGCCCAACAGCTTCGGGAAACGAGCGGCACAGTTGTGGCGACCCCTCTTACAACTAACACGGCTCCCGCGTCCGTAGCGGACGCCTACCTGAAACTGCACTTGCTATCTCATCGTTTGGTAAGGCCTCATGGCACTGATCTCGAGGGCATTTTTGGCCTGCTACCGAACGTGGCGTGGACTAATAAAGGGGCCGTATGCCTCACTGATCTACCCCAGCGCCAACTCGATGCCCGGCTGCGGGGCGAGGTTTTAGAAGTAGCCAGCGTCGATAAGTTCCCCAAAATGACCAACTACGTCGTGCCAACGGGTGTCAGGATTGCGCATACCGCCCGAGTCCGTTTAGGCGCCTACCTTGGTGAGGGCACAACAGTTATGCATGAGGGCTTCATCAACTTCAATGCCGGGACCGAAGGACCGGGTATGGTCGAGGGTCGTATCTCCGCGGGTGTATGGGTGGGAGGCGGTTCTGATCTGGGGGGTGGTTGTTCCACCATGGGCACGCTTTCCGGCGGGGGCAATATCGTGATCTCGGTGGGCCGCGAATGTCTCATTGGCGCGAACGCAGGCCTCGGTATCCCTCTGGGTGACCGCTGTACTATCGAGGCAGGGCTTTTTATCACTGCAGGCACCAAAGTTACCCTATTGGACGGCGCTCGCAAGCCCGTTGAAACCGTCTCTGCACGAGATCTAGCGGGCAAATCCGATTTGCTGTTCCGACGGAACAGCACCTCGGGAACAGTTGAATGCCTGACCAACCGCTCCGCCATCGAGCTCAACGACAGCCTTCATGCCAACAACTGAATACGGCCAGAAAGCGGTCGCCCTGACGAAAGAGCTTATTGAGCGTCAGTCGGTGACGCCAAGCGATGCTGGGTGTCAGGAGCTCATGATGTCTCGACTCAGCAAGCTGGGTTTCCATTGCGAGCCGATGAATTTTGAAGACACACAGAATTTCTGGGCATGCCGGGGATCCAGTGGACCGACTCTGGTGTTTGCGGGTCACACTGATGTAGTGCCGACGGGACCTGAGGAGCGCTGGTCCACACCGCCTTTTGAAGCAACAGAGATCGATGACAAACTCTTTGGCCGTGGCGCCGCTGATATGAAATCTGGGCTGGCCGCGATGCTTGTCGCTGTTGAAGCGTTTGTCGCACAGCACGCAAACCATAAAGGCAGGATTGCCTTTCTTATCACCTCCGACGAGGAGGGCCCGGCTCGCAACGGCACCGTGAAAGTGGTCGAAACACTTATGGACCGCGAAGAAAAAATTGACTGGTGCCTAGTCGGAGAACCCTCAAGCACCAGTCAGTTGGGAGATGTAGTACGGGTAGGTCGACGTGGATCGATTAACGGATCCGTCGTTATTCACGGTATTCAGGGACATATTGCTTACCCACATCTTGCCGAGAATCCTATTCATTTGGCCTTCAAGGCCCTGGATGCGATCGCCGCAGAGGAGTGGGACGAGGGCAACGACTTTTTTCAACCAACCTCCCTCCAGTTCTCCAACATAAGCGCGGGCACGGGTGCCAGCAACGTAATTCCAGGAGAGCTCAGTGCCCAATTCAACGTCAGGTTTTCAACCGAAACCACCGATGTTCAGATTCGCAAGCGATGCGAAGAAATTCTCAGCGCTTATGGCCTACGCCATGAGATCGAATGGTCGCTCAGCGGACAACCCTTTCTTTCGCGCCCGGGAGACTTGGTCCGCGCTATTCAGGCAGCTATCAGCGCAGTGGTTGGCATCGATACGGAATTATCGACAGGAGGCGGGACGTCCGACGGCAGATTCATCGCTAAAACCGGCGCCGAGATTGTGGAACTCGGGCCTATCAACGCGTCGATTCATCAGATTGACGAGCATATTCTGACTGCCGATATTCCGAGACTCACTGCGCTTTATCACAGCGTTATGGTGCAGCTGCTGACTCCGGCAGCTTGAGCACCACCTCAATCTCTGAATTCACTGGACGTGTACTCTGCCAGGCGGTCCAGTAACCGACTGTCCCGGCGGATCGCCAGGGGTCGAGCCGAGATAAATCTATCGTCAACCGCAGGCTCTTGCCCTCGAACCAGGCAGTCAAGGCCTCAACAATCATTAATGGGGCCTCGATGTGGCTATGAAGCTCAGCGAGCACCCCAGTTACACCCTCTTCTGGTGCCTCGCTCAGGATAAGCGATGCACTGCGTATCCCTCCCCTTTGGCGGATGAGATCACAGGCTTGCCCTTGATCGATAATTGACTCGACCGTGACGTTGATAAGTTGGGTGCCGTCGCCATCGGAACACTCAAAAAGGCAGTAAGGCACATTTCCTCCTAACGAACATAGACATCGAAGCGCACCGATTTTCCCTTGAGAGCATGGGATGGCGTGGATGCTGTCAACGGCGAGGCCTTTAGAGGTCTTTTCACCACTATACGAGATACCGGTTGCGCAAACGCCCAGTCAATCAGACTTTGATCATCTGCAGTGTGACCATGCAGTGCCTGCAAGACGCTTAAGTCTTTTTTTGAGGCTGCGGTGCCCTTTCGTTCTTCGAACATCGGGTCAAGATAAATTATCTGATCGGGCGTTGCACACATCTCCGTACTGTCTTCACACTGTACCGACATTCTGCCAGCGGCCTCTCGCACCTCAGCGAATTGACTGATGACTGCTCTGTTCAATCCCTCTTGCAGGACAAAGGCCAGCACGGGTGATCGCTCAATCATTGTTACTTTGCAACCAAGATCAGCGAGGACGTAAGCGTCACGACCTAGGCCGGCAGTAGCGTCAAACACCCAGGGGTGACGATTGCCTTTGATTCCAATTGCTCGGCCCAGCATCTCGTTTTGACCCCCTTTGCGTCGATGCATCATGGCAGGTGATGCAAAATCAACTGTCACGGGGCCCGGCCTGTTTGCGTTAATCTCTTGAAGCCATGCGTCTTCCTCATCGATGATCAGTGCAACCGAGCCAGAAGCCGCACTCAGGTTTTTCTCCAGCCTTAGACCAAGCTCTCGGGCTACCGAATTTGCTCGATCAGCAGCGCCGTTCTGTGCGGGCACCACCGTACAGACGGGCACCCTGTCAGGTGCGAACTCTCTGATTTGTTGATCAGTACGCATGCTTCAGAAAGGCGCACCCAGACGCAGCGTGTCTGAACCAAGAGCGACCTCAAGTTCCAGAGAAGCCACTCTCAGGTCTTGCCCGTGTTTATCAACAAAAATATGGGAAGCGCGGTCTTCGTCCATGCCAGACCAGTGGTGGATGATTCGCCCAATCACATAATCTGCTATTTTCAGGTTCTTGAGCCCCGCGATCTCGCCAAGCACCGCCTCAACAAGCTGCCGTGGCCCTGCGGATTCGTCAGCATCGGGAAGCTGGACAAGAAAGTCGCCTATGAGAATCTGACCTGCACTGGCCGCATCCAGCATGCGGGCTAACGTTATGGTCACGTCACCAACTATGTAGCTGTAGAGCGTTGGATTCACACCCTCAGCCTGAAATAACTCGTAATGACTGCCCACGTGAAAACCTGTCCTGATTAACGGAACTGTATTACCCGATGCTTCTCGACGGGCAACCGCATTATCGATCAATACGAGAATCAAGAAAGTGAGCAGATCAAGATCCGGAAAAGGCCCGAGATCACGATTCCAGACATAATAGCCATCGCCGGTAGTAGTCCTCGCAAAATTCACCTCAATGCCAAGGCGCTTGAGTTTGGTATGCGCGGAATTCATCGAGTAGGACAAGGAATTAAGTTGGCTGGCTTGTTCAAATGGTGCGTAAAGTGAGAATTCCGCGATATCGAACAGAATGACTCCGCGGGAGGGAACAAATCCAATCCCAAAGCGACGCACTATCTGATCCGCTTGCGCAAGTGCCTGATCACCGATCAGGGGTGCGTCAAGCTTGGTAAAGTTGGTGGAGACGCCAAGACGTTCTGAAATCGACAACAGTTGGGCTTCGGTCGTTTGATGGGATGTTCCGATCACATCACGAACAAATTGTTCGGTATCGTCAGCCTCACCCAGAGCATGGGCGCGGGCCGTTAAATTACCCAAAAAGTAGTGGGGGGCAGACAGGGTCAACACACCTGCGGGGTGCGGTGCCCAACACAGAATCATGTTCTGACCCAACCGCCAATTCTTGCGTAGCGCATCCTCTAGCTGTGCCAGCACGAGTGATTGATCTGGTCGGTCACTCATGAATGTCCCTCGCTTAGGTTAACGAACACACGGCTGTTTCAGCTCGCAAGAACTTGGCATTATATGGGCTGTTTGGCTGGAGCGCCTCATGAACAGACTTGCACTGTTATTCGTATTGCTTGCAGGCTGCGGAAACTACGACATTACCGTCAATGATCACGTCATTTACGGAGCCCCGACAATTTTTCTGGATTTCGAATTGCCTGATGACGGTCTGCAGACCTGTGTCAGCCAGCAAATTATTGACCTTCGCATAACATCGCCAGAGGCTCTCACCAATTTGAACTGCAGCAATGCGGGCATTGAATCCCTCGAAGGCATAGAGCTGTTCGGTAGCATTGAACGACTAAAACTTTCCAGTAATAGAATCCGGAATTTGATGGCCCTGAGCAAACTGTCGGGCCTACAAGAGCTCTGGCTCGAAGACAACGTGATCATCGATCCTGTACCACTGGGCTCGCTCGTCCACTTAAGGACATTAAATCTGGCAAACAACGGTAGCCTGCAATGTCCGAGAAATGGGCTGCTGGATTATGTTGGAACTCTTACACTACCGGCACACTGCAAGAGTAAGGCCTAACTCGTGGTTTACGGGATCTATCAACTACTGTCACGCCTCCCCCTTTCCATTCTTTATGGCCTCGCCACCGTCGGCGCCTGGGCACTGGAGTTTGTGTTTCGATACCGGCGATCAGTCATCACCAGCAATCTCTCACAGTCCTTTCCTCAACTAGCCGCGGAAGAAATTCAAGGACTCAGAAGACGGTTCTATCGAAGCCTCGCAGATACAACCCTAGAGATCATTGGAGGCGCGCACGCGCCGCTTGAATTTTTTAGAAAGCGTATCGACGTCACGAATATCGAGTTGTTACACGAGCTGAGCCAGGAAGGGAGCCAGACTGTAATCGTCATGCTAGGTCATCAGGGTAACTGGGAGTGGATGCTGCATCGTGCAGCGACCGAATACGACATGCCCATGGCGTTTATCTACAAAACGCTGCACAGCGCAGCAGCAGATCGATTTAGCCTTGAGGCGCGATGTCGATTTGGAGCTGAAGCGATCGAGATGCACAAAGCAGCGCGGAACATGATCCGCAATCGACGTAAACCACGCATCATCTACATCTTGGGGGATCAGTCGCCGGGTCAACGTGAACGGGTTCATTGGGCCCGCTTTCTGAACAGAGATACTCCCTTCTTCTCGGGAGCCGCCGTGCTTGCCAAAGCGACTGGCTATCCGGTGGCTTTCGCTGCCTGCCGGCGTACCAAGCGTGGGCACTATCACGTTACTCTGAGTGAGCTAGCAACCAGACCTAATGAACTTGAGGAAGAGGAAATCACTGCTCGTTACGCTCAAGCGCTAGAGCAAGCCATTGAGCGAGCACCTGAAGACTGGTTGTGGAGCAATCGACGCTGGAAATATCAGGCAGAGGCTAGTTCGTCAGCCCCAGCATCGTCAGCAGAAAGGGATATCCAGTCGAACCCCTCTGACTGACATGCCATCACGACTTCGACCGAGTTAGGCAATGCAACTCCCTGCAATGCCTTGTGAGCGAAATCCGTTGTGTTGTTCTGCTGACTAAGGTGACCCGCAACCAGAACACGTAGCGAGTCGGTATCAACCTGCTGTAAAAATCCTGCCGCTTGCTGGTTGTTTAAATGACCAAAATCACCGCCGACACGGCGTTTCAGCGGAGCTGGATAAGCGCTTCTCCGAAGAAGCTCAGGCTCATGATTGAATTCCAACAAGAGCCCGGTGCATCCGCCATAAGCATTTATCAGGAAAGGAGTCAGAGAGCCCACATCCGTCAACACCCCCAAAGCCAACTCGCCGCAATCAAATCGATACTGCACCGGCTCCCGAGCGTCGTGGGGCACCGGCACACCCTGCACGTGGATATTACCGATAAAAAAGTTATCTCCCGCGTTGAAGCTAAGCAGTTGATGGGCACTCTCGAATAAGCCCGAAGCCGCGGTGCCATGAGAGAGAAAAACAGGAATCGAGTAGCGCCTGGACAAGGCCGCCACCCCAGAGGCGTGGTCGCTGTGCTCGTGAGTTACCAGAATCCCGTCGAGGTCTTCAGGTTTGAGTCCCAGACGGGCCAATCGCGAGATCGACTCCTTGAGGGCAAAACCGCAGTCAATCAACAGACATGTGTTATCAGAGGCGACCAGGGTTCCATTGCCTCTGCTGCCGCTGCCCAGAGAGGCAAATCGCATTAATTAATGCTGCCTTTGATCAGTGTGAGTAGAGCCTGTTGATCCCGTCGTGGAATTTGCCCGCCCTCGGTGCCAAGGAGGCTAATCAGCATTTCCTCCTCACCGATGGAAGCCAGCTTCACCATATAGTGTTTGTCCGCCAGAGGATGCTCATCTTCACCACCCCACATCCAATCAAACCAGCCACCGTCATCATCTTCTTGCTGGCCGACAAACGTGACGTAAAAAACACCCTCGCTTCGGTTTTTGTCGTCAATAGCGAACCCCGCCTCCGGCAGTGCTTTATTCACCGACGCCCAAGCCCGATTAAAAGGCAAGATCAAACGCAAGCGGGTATAGGACTCTGTATCTTCCAGAGATATTCGCCCCGAGGCACTCATCGCCCGATCTGCCATCATTGAAATGGGTGCCGACTCGGCGCTGTTAGCAATAAATTGAGCAACGTTGCGCAACATTTCCTGCTCGAGCTCCAAATCATCAGAGCTCATCGGCCAGCTGCTGTTATCGACTGCCTGATTCTGCTGCAGAACATGCAACTCCGCGGTGTTTCGCTGGACGCCGCTGTCCACCCGGAATCGGAAGCGTGTAGCGAGCGGGCGCTCCTTCAACTCAACAAACTGGGTATCGATAAGCCCTGCCTGAGCATCTGAGGCTGCCACGCCTATTCCTGAAGCGGTCAAAAACCCGCGCACTTGGGGCCACAGTTGGCCCGGTGCGACTGCAACCAGCGCCCAACTCTCATCGCCCAACCGCTGAATACGTACTGTTTCATACTGGCTGGAGCTGGTCAGTGGTGTCGGACGAGGCACACCAAACTCACTCTCCAGACGGAAGTTCTCCGATACCTCGGGGATCGGATAGGTAGGATCAATGGCTGCATCGCCTGTACCCACCGATGGGGGCACAGTGATCACGGCCAGCTCGGGGGCTTCCTGATAGCGGCCCGTATTGTCGGGAAACAATCCATCCTCACCAAAGAGCCAGCTGCATCCGGTAAGAGCTGCCAACATGGTGAGAGAAAAAATCCGAGGAAGGTCTTTCAGGGTCACCCGCCGTTTCATAGCAAACCAGCCTTTGTCATCGCCGCGCGCACCCGTTCGTGACACGATGGATCCAATTCGGTCAGGGGCAGCCTGATTCCCCTGCCGATCATGTTGGCCTCCGCCATCGCCCATTTCACAGGAATCGGATTTGACTCCAAGAACAGCGCCTCATTCAATTCTGCAATCTTATCATTCTCTCTCGCCGCCGCCTCGAAGTCTGCTGCGAGAGCCAGACGACACACCTCCGCAACGGCACGCGCTGCAATGTTCGCCGTCACGGAGACGTTGCCCTTGGCGCCCGCCCGCATGAGTTCCAGCGCAGTTTCATCATCGCCGGAAAACACTGCAAAGGTTTCGGGTAGACGGCTTATTAGGTCAGCACCCCTTGCCACATCGCCTGTTGCATCTTTAATAGCAACGATATTGCTGACCTCGCTCAGCCGCAGCACCGTATCGTTGGACAAATCGACACCCGTTCTGCCGGGAACGTTGTATAGGATAATGGGTAAATTCACCGAGGAAGCTACCTGACAAAAGTGACGATAGAGACCCTCTTGTGGTGGCTTGTTGTAATAGGGTGTCACGAGCAGGGAGTAGTCTGCTCCAACCTCTGCGGCAGTCACCGTGAGTTCGACGGCCTCATGGGTTGAGTTGGCCCCCGTTCCCGCCACCACCGGGATTCGCCCAGCGGCCTGCTCCACCGCAAATCGGATCACTTCACAGTGCTCGGGCACGGTTAGGGTAGCACTCTCACCTGTTGTACCCACGACCCCAAGAGCCGCAGTCCCGGAAGTCACATGATATTCAACAAGCTTGGCCAGGGCATCCCAGTCGATATCTCCCTCAGTTGTCATTGGCGTTACCAGTGCAACGATACTTCCGGTTATCATCAACGTCCCCGTTGTCGGAGTGAAAAGTCAGCGAACATTGTGGTGGCGACATTATCCATTTCACCAGTGATTAAACAAGCGGCGAAGTACCTGCTTCCCGTCTTGGCGACGCTTTCTCTGCTATTGAGTGAACATGGGATAGCCCAGTCTTCATCCTGGCTACAGCCCGGAGAAGCCGAGTGGCGCACAGAACCCCTCTCAGCGATTGATCAGCAATTCATGGCAAGCCAGCGGCAAACGGTAGAAAGCTTGGCCAATAAGTTGGGTAGATCCCTCTCTGGCGCCACCCAACGAGATCTGGACACCCTGCAGCTCATCCTTGATCGCCACCTTATCGAACAGGAAGACGTTCTGACCCTGCAAGCACTGGGAGTTGTTCTTGGCGACCTTCTTGGGGATGAGCTTAACATGGAATGGGTGGTCTACCGAGATCGGGCGGGCAGATCACGGGCGCTGCGGTATTTAACTTCCGACGTTTTTGTCTTTCCTGTCACCCTTATTTCGCGACGCTGGTCCGTCGGCAGCAACAAGGCCGTCGCCGCTATTTATCAGGATACCGTTGACGCCACCGCGAGTAGGCTGCCCGGAGCGGCCTGGCGGCGGTAGCATCCTAACGTGGCGTTCGCCTGAGATCAGAGAAATCAAAAACCCATTGGGTTAAAAGTCAGTCGACTCTATCGGGCCAGTCAAAACTCCGCTGGTAATGGTACCGCCCCCTACTGAGGGTTGTGCGATGGCAGGGCTCACCCGACGCGGGGTTGCCCTCTTTATAACCATGATCGCCCGGGTAAAGAAACACTCGGTCCTCGCCCTCTGCCCGGATTTTTGGAAAGAAAAATGGCGGCTCACGCTGCGCCAGGGCATCACGCAAGGCCGACACAGATCGGTGCTGCGCCACGTCAATCAATGAAACCAATGTAGGTGGTGCTACCACGAGCTCACCTTGGTTTTGCAGAGACACTGCGCTACCGGCTGGTATCCACTGGAAATCGATAATTTCCTCGCCATCAACTATGGGCACCTCGGCTCCGGTAAAAGGTGCTAAAAAAAATCGAGTATCAAAGCGATACTTGACGATTTCCGGTGTTAACCATCGGGAGAAATAAACAAGCTCCCTCTCGGGCACTTGTAGATTGGTCTCTTCCCCCAGCTCCCTTAGGGCCGCGGCGACAGACAAGGTGTATTCATCGCTGCCGCTGTCTGTCTCATCGACTTTTCCGCCGGGAAATACCCAGGCACCAGCCATCACTCTTAGCTCAGGATTGCGACGAAGCAGCAGGCATTCGATTCCACTTGCCCCCTCCCGTGCGAGAATCAAGGTGGCAGAGAGCTTAGCCTCAGGCACAGGATCGTTTTGCTTATTCAGCTCTATCATCAAAAATCGATCAGGCAATCTAGGCAGCGCACGTAAGTATTTCGAGGATCCTGAAGGCTATCGACAAATGTAAGCGTGGGAGCAAACTGCTGTGCATAGCGCTGCAGTGTTGAAAATCCCGGGATATGAACCGCACCGAACTCCCTGCCGAGCTGTTCGAGAATGAGTTGTTCCGGGCTGATCGGCGTGCCGAACAGTCGAGTCCTTGGGTTGTCTAGCGAAGCGAGTTGAGCTGCACTATCAACGGCGTCATAGAGGCCGCCCAGAGCATCCACCAAGCCGATCTCCACGGCGTCCTCGCCACTCCAAACCCGCCCACCAGAGATCGCATCAACCGCCTCGACATCCATATTTCTACCCGAGGCGATCAAACCGACAAATTCCTGGTAGATGTTACCAATGACGCTCTGAATGATGCGTTCACCCGCGGGCTCTATTCCGGTATCGAGTCGCGCGACTGTGGCAAGCTCTGTGGTTTTGACGCCGTCAACACCGATCTCGGCCCAACCATAGACGCGCTCGAGAGTGGGGAAGGCCGCGAAGACTCCAATGCTCCCCGTAAGGGTGGCTCTCTGCGCCCAGATTTGATCAGCGTCGGCCGCAATGTAGTAGCCGCCCGACGCCGCGAGAGGTCCCATGGAAACCACGAGGGGCAGGCCCTGCTCCTTGACTTCAAGCAGCCTCTGACGCATTACTTCAGCCGCAAAGACACTGCCGCCGGGGGAATTTATTCTCAACACAATGGCGGCTACAGATTCATCAGCAAGCGCTGCATCGAGCTGGCCCACAACGGTCTGCGCACCGGCAAATCCCTGACTACTCTCACCGGGAATCATTTCCCCCTCAACTACAACCACCGCAATTGTGCCCTGGCCTTCGCCGGGGTCTGCCGGCTCCTCAAGCGCCGACAAGTAATGCTCTACCGTAATGGCTTGATAAGCCTCGGACTCTTCGTTGCCATTGATAATTTCAGCGAGCAGCGCTTCCCGCCCCGATTCATGCAGTAGCTCATCGATCAATCCTGCGTCGACCATGAGCTGTGCCGCGTCACCGCCCGCCTGTTCGAGTTGCTCTGGGAAGGTATTGATGAATGCTTCGAGTTCACCCGACGCGAGACCCCGCCCCTGCTCTACTTGCTCAGCGTATACGTGCCATAAATCACCGAGCCAGGCTCCAACCACCTCACGTTGCTGCGGTGACATGTCATCACGCAAATAGGGCTCTACCGCTGACTTGTTCTCTCCGACGCGAAATACATTCATCTTTACATAAATGTTGTCGAGAAATGTTCTGAGATAGTTTCGATAAAAAGCGAAGCCAATTAACTCAAGCCCACCCTCCGGATTCATCACCACGATATCGGCCTGCGACGCCAGTAAGTAATGACCTTGGGAGAAATAATCGCCGACGGCTATAACGGGCTTTCCCGTCGCTTTAAAGAGCTCAAGGCTTGACGTTAATTCCATCGCGTGGGCAGTGCTCAGGGCAGGCAACTCCTGCAAATCCAGAACGATCGATGTAATGCGCTCATCATCTGCTGCCGCACGCAGGGCGCGGGTCAAGCTAAACAGTAGCACCTCACCTTCGCTAGCCTGCAGCAGAGCATCAATGGGCTCGCGCTGAGATCGGTTTTCAACAATTTGTCCGGATGGAGCAATCAGTAAGGCCGTGCGCTCCGGAATAGGCTCCGGTTGCACCTCCTGAATGGCGAGCACAACGATCGCGACAATGTAGATAGTGAGCACGAGAGGGACGAGCGTCACGACCACACGGTTGAATCCCTTCACAAAGCGCCAAAAACCAAGCACTAACGTTTTAAACCAACGCCATAAAAACACAATCAGCTCCTGTATCAATTTTCGGCGGGACCCTCTCGGGATTGACTTAATTCTCGCCCACGGTAGCGGATGTAGAGGGCGGTTACTATAAACAGCATGACCAGAAGCACCACCCCAGCGATAGACAGCCCGTCATCCGGTCGGGCAAACAGCGCCAGGATCGCCCAAATAAAATAGGCGAGAACCACAAAACTCAGCCAAATGAAGCTGCGAAGATTATCTCTCGCAATACCGGGTAAAAAAATGACTAGCGGCAATAGCTGGACGGCCAGTAGTTGCGGTGGCGCATTGAAGCGCTGCTCGGACAGCACTTGTTGCAGGATAAAACCGAGCAACGCGAGCCAAAACAAAAGGTGAAAAATCTTTGTTTTCGAACCTCTGGGGGTCATGATGCCCCCCCTTTTAGCGACCACGTGGCTACGCGGGCACCCAAAGCCCGGCACAGGGCAGTCTCGTTGTCATCGAGCTCCCGAGATCCATCCTCTCCTGAATGATGACTGGCTCCATAGGGCGTGCCACCTGCCGTGGTTTGCCTGAGTGCACCCTCGGAATAAGGCAGTCCTACCAGAACCATGCCATGGTGAAGCAGGGGCAGCATCATCGTCAGCAGCGTCGACTCCTGACCACCGTGCAGAGTGCTGGTTGACGTGAAGACTGCCGCAGGTTTGTCAATCAGTGCCCCGCTTAGCCAGAGTGATGAAGTCTGATCAATGTAGTATTTCAGCGGCGCCGCCATATTTCCGAATCGAGTGGGGCTGCCCATAATAAGTCCCGCGCAATGCCGCAGATCCTCTTCGTCGCAGTATAAATGGCCCTCATCAGGAATATCCGAAAGGGTCGTTTCAGTTTCAGCGGTGACTGGTGGCACAGTTCGTACCCTCGCCTCTATTGCGCCGGCAGACGTAACACCTCTTGCGATCTGTGATGCCATGGCTGCGCACTTACCCGTGCGACTGTAGTAAAGGACGAGGACATAAGGGATATCGGCCACTTAAACTCCAATTGGGGATGAGAGGTGCCAGCACGGGCATCCTGCTCTACACTGTTTGCCAGTCGCTAGTCTAACCCACCCTGCTGAGGTAGCCGACCATGCAGTTTCACCCATGGGTTCAAAAGCCGGTCAATGCAGTAGCTTATCTGGTGAGCCGCTACCGGACAGATAGATGTGCCGAAATATCCGCGGCGCTAGTCTACATGAGCCTGTTTGCCCTGGTGCCCCTGATAACCCTCGTGTACACGGTGGCGTCGATTATTCCCAGCGCAGCGGGCCTGCAAGACCAGCTTCAAGGGTTTTTAGTGGACAACCTCCTGCCAGAGGCGTCAAAGGGGGTAGTCGACTATCTGACCCAGTTCTCTCAGCAAGCCAAAAATTTAACGGGGGTGGGCTTGGGAATTCTGGCGGTCACAGCCATCTTGATGCTGAGAAACATTGAACGGGCATTCAACAACATCTGGCACAACCGAAAAAACAGAGGTGCAGTCTCAAGCTTTCTGCTTTATTGGGCTGTACTTAGTTTAGCGCCGGTCATCATTGCTATTGTGGTGGGCACGCAAGCCTACCTTTATGCGGCGGCACACTTTATTACCGACCTTGAGCCGTTTGGTATCAGTGAATTTCTGATTTCAATGCTCCCTTTCACCATCGGTGCACTGGGTTTGACCGCGCTCTATCTAGCGGTACCAAACTGCGCGGTACCCGCCACCCATGCCCTCATTGCTGGATTTGCCGCGGCCTTGGCGCTGACCATTGCCCGAAAGCTGTTTACCCTGTTAATTGCGAAATCCAGTTACACCCTGATCTATGGTGCTTTTGCTGCAGTGCCAATATTCCTGCTGTGGCTTTACATTACATGGAACATCATCTTGATCGGGGCAATTGGAGTACACGGGCTCTCGGCGTATCAAAGCACGGCGCGGGCCCGGCGGCCGTTACTGATCAAAGCGCTAGATGTGTTGTTCTTGTTGTGGCAAAGCCAGAAACATGGATGTGCATTGAGCGAGTTGGATATTCTGGGTGATCGGAACGTGAATAAAGCAGGAATTGATAGCGAAAGCTGGCGGTTTATCAGAGACAAACTGTTGGATGCCAAAATCATCACGCAAAATCAGCAAGCCCACTACCTACTGTCTGTCGACCCTAATGGTGTATCGATTGCAGAAATCTATGGATTACTTCGAGAGGAACAGGATCCTGCTGCATCGGCCGAGAGCAATACGCATCCATGGCAACGGACAGCTCTAGACTTGCTGTCGGGATATCGAAAGATGCGGGCGAAAGAGCTCAACATGTCTCTCGCCGAGTTATTCGCGGCGCCTCCTGCGTGAATAAAACAGCTTACCAGTTAGTGTGGACACTGGCCCTCTCGCTACTGTTGATGGCCGGCTGTGAGTCTTCCAGGGATCCGCTTCCCGAGGAAGGCGCCTGGCGACTGGTGAACTATTGGGCAGCTTGGTGCAGCCCCTGCCGAGAGGAAATCCCCGAGCTGAATGCCTTCAATGACGCAACCGACGTCACCGTGCTGGGGGTCAACTATGACGGCGTCCGCGGGGATGCTTTGACCGAGCTCCTGCGAGATTTTGATATTCAATTTAAAAATCTCGAAGAGGACCCCGCCACCGCTCTGGGGATCCCCAGACCCCGCGTGTTACCGACCACGCTCGTGCTCGACCCACAGGATCATCTCGTCGGCATACTTACCGGACCGCAGACGCAGGAGACGTTACGGGCGTTTTTGAGTCAACACGGCTGGCCTGACAAAAAAAACGCCGGCTAAAAAGCCGGCGAATGAAGGAGCCACTCAAATCGGGGGAAACCTGAAAACCAGATTTCGGCTGTTGCACCGTTTCCCGTGTGTCTTCCCCGGATCGACACCACTGCAACTGTCAGTAGTAAGACACGCCCCAAGGCGATAAGTTCCTTGGGATCGAAAAACTTTTAAATAGCGGTTAGGGCGTATTAAACCTTATTATTATCAACGAGTTACGCCTTCCAAATTGCGGAACCTGTTTGTCCGGCCCCTGAGGACACGCCAAGTTCCACCTCGATAAGGGCATGATCCTGACTATCCTGAATCAGTTTTTCCAAGAGGTAATGCGCCAGTGCTTCTACAGTCACATTGGCAATGGGAAGCAATCTGGTCTCATCCGCCGGGAACTTGAGAGTGCGGCCGTCAAAAACGACCCAAACCTCGTCCTCAGTCATCTCTATGCTTTGATAGGGGGAATCGGCGGCCACAAGCATGTACTCATCCAAGGGCTCACAAAGGGCGGCTAGTTTACGCTTGTAGACGTTGTAATCGGCAGAAAAGCCATTGTCACCCATGTCGGCCACGATGCGAGCCGACACGGAGTAATTGTGGCCGTGCAAACGCTCACGATCCGAGGCACTAAATATCGTGTAGTGCGCGGCAGAAAATTTATGGGCTTCCTTATCGATGTATAAGGTTGTCAGGCGAGACATGGGATGACCCTTTGCAACCGAGGCTGAGCAAAGCATGTTCGTGAATCACATCGGCGAGTGCAAGCATTTTTGGCACGATCCGGCGTCCGTGACTTTGCGTACTTGCTAGTAATCGGTGCATAGTTGGTCGGAAGAGACAGGTGACGGGCATCTTCCGTTGACCCGCATTACACCATCAGTGACGCACCACCAAAGGAGCCCCATGACCAAACTCGCGATTATTACGGGAGCCAGCTCTGGCATCGGCATGGCATGCGCCCATCAGTTACTCAATGATGACTTTCTCGTTATTAATCTGTCGCGGCGTCCCTGTACCCTAGAGACCGTCACCAATATCTGCGGCGATCTAAGCGACACTGATAATGTTCATCAACTTGGTGGTCAACTGCTTTCGGTCATTAGCGAGCACAACCCAACCAGCATCTGTATTGTCCACAATGCAGCGCTCATGCTTAAAGACTCGGTCGGTGACACGTCAGACGATAACCTGTCGCGAGTGCTTCAGATCAATGTGGTCGCCATCAATACGCTGAACCGCATCCTGCTGCCCGCGCTGCCGCCAACGTCCAGCGTGCTCTTCATTGGCTCCACCCTGTCGGAAAAAGCGGTTTCGGGTGCTTTCAGCTACGTCGTAAGCAAGCATGCCCAGCTGGGAATGATGCGAGCGACCTGTCAGGACCTCATGGGGAAGGGTATTCATACCGCACTGGTCTGTCCTGGATTCACCGACACCGAAATGCTTCGAGGTCACGTTGGAAACAATCAGGACATCATTCAATCGATCAGTGGGCTGAATAGCTTTAACCGATTGGTCGCGCCAGAGGAGATCGCTCGCTTGGTGGGCTGGTGTCATGCAAACCCCGTTATTAATGGCGCGGTCCTGCACGCTAATCTCGGACAGGTCGAGAACTGATTATGGTAGTAGATGCCGCACTGCGGGAGCGACGTGAGCGGGTTTTTATTATTCTCGCGGCGGTCTTTCTGGGCTCAATGACGCTACTAAATGTCGTGGGCATTACCCGTTTCATTCAACTGGGCCCACTAGCACTTGCTGTGGGCGTATTACCGTATCCACTCACCTTTTTGTGCACCGACCTGATTTGCGAACTGTATGGTCGGGCTCGGGCAAACTTTCTGGTATCGGTGGGTTTGGGGCTGAACATTCTGGTCCTGGCCGTGATGTCATTGGGAAGCGCAGTACCAGCAGTGCCCGCTGACACCATGCCTCCCTGGCAGCTCCTGCAACTTGCTGAACCGGTTGCCCTGCCCAATGGATCCATGGCCGGGGGCCAAATCGAATTGTTCCAACTGATTTATGCCACGACATCCGGGGCTGTCTTTGCGTCGATGCTGGCATACATCGCTGCGCAGTATTGTGATGTACAGCTATTTCATTTTTGGAAAAGACTAACCAAAGGTAAACATCTCTGGCTGCGCAATAACTTCAGCACGCTGATTAGCCAGTTGGTGGACTCCGTCATGGTAGTCCTGGTCACTTTCGGCGCGGTGTATTGGCGGGGCGAAATGACTTTTGACACACTACTCGTTCTGGTGGGTAGCAACTACGCTTTTAAAGCTCTTGCAGCCCTGGCGGATACCGC
>Ga0181574_10000687_pt1 | contig 31731 bp, 31 predicted proteins | sample 101ome_24_FD_145600 | JGI IMG/M metagenome (GOLD analysis project Ga0181574, IMG submission 145600) | Coastal salt marsh microbial communities from the Groves Creek Marsh, Skidaway Island, Georgia - 101410AT metaG (spades assembly) | ecosystem: Environmental > Aquatic > Marine > Intertidal zone... | reverse complement strand
ATGATCAGCCGCATGACTGAACGCATTTCTTCACTGTTGAGATCATCACCACCGGTGACGCGTTTGATCGCACTGACTATTTCCACGATGCCCTGTTTACCCGTCAATATCTCTAAGTTATTGGCTAGCCCTGACCCGGCTGGACGCTAGGCTTGCAAAAAGTTTTCCAGCAGCTGATGTCCATGTTCGCTCATGATGGATTCCGGATGGAATTGCACACCTTCTACTGCAAGCGATTTGTGACGCACCGCCATGATCTCTTCCAGATTACCGTTTTCATCTTCCGTCCAGGCAGTAATTTCAAGAGAGTCCGGCAGGGTCGCTTTGTCTATCACCAGAGAATGATACCGCGTGGCCGTCAGCGGATTGGACAAACCCCGAAAAACCCCGGTCGCCTGATGGTGGATCGGAGACAGCTTTCCATGCATGACCTTACCGGCGCGAATGATGCGCCCCCCAAAAGCCTGACCAATACTCTGATGTCCGAGACAAATACCCAGAATCGGCGTTTTACCCGCAAAGCGCTCAACCACCGCCAGCGAGATCCCTGCCTGATCCGGTGTGCAGGGCCCTGGCGAGAGAACAATCTGATCCGGGGCCATCGCTTCGATCTCATCGAGCGTAATCGCATCATTCCGATACACCTGAACCTCTGCCCCGAGCTCTCCCAGAAACTGCACCACGTTGTAGGTGAAGGAATCATAGTTGTCGATCATCAATAGCATAGCAGGACAGCGGCTCGGGTCTGGTTTCAGACGGCATTCTAGCAGTACAGCCCAAAGCTGTCTTGATCCGTTACATGAACTCTGGATAGTGCTCCTCGATGTTGTCTTGATCCCTTACATAACCGCTGGATCATGCGCTTGGCTGTTGTGTGAGTTGTTCTTTTGATTCTGCTTTCGATTGATCTCCGACCGCCGTGCGCACGTAATTCCAGTTCACCTTCGGAGCATGACTGCATGACTGCACAAGCCTCACTGATGTGGTTCCGCCAGGACCTGCGCCTGCGGGACAATCCGGCGCTGACCGCGGCAGCCAACAGCGGCCCGATCCTGCCCGTTTATATTCTCGATGACACCAATTCAGCGCCATGGCAACTCGGTGCTGCCAGCCGCTGGTGGCTGCACCAGTCGCTCAAGGCCCTGAATGCACAACTGAGCGACCGGCTGATGGTGCTGCGTGGTGACCCGCGACAACTCATTCCCGCACTGGCCGCTGAATACAACATCGAGAAAATTTTCTGGAATCGGTGCTATGAACCCTGGCGCAGCCAAAGAGACAGCGAACTGAAGCAGACGCTGAAAGACGCCGGCCTCAGCGTCAGCAGCAGCAACGCTTCCTTGTTAATCGAGCCCTGGCTCAACCTCAAAGACGACGGCACGCCCTACAAAGTCTTCACTCCGTTTTACAAAAAGGCGCTCAGCAAAGGAATCAATCTGGATTCGGTATTGTCGGCCGAGCCCAACCCGGAGTTCATCCAGACAGAACTTGCTGCCAACCGGCTCGACGCTCTGGAGCTGATGCCGGCCGTTGAATGGCACAGTGGCTTTGCGGAAGTTTTTACGCCCGGCGAAGCAGGCGCCGAGCAACAGCTGGCGCGGTTCCTGGAACACGGCATGAGCAATTATCAACAGGGCAGAGATTTTCCGGCGCTGGAGTCTGTTTCAAGGCTGTCACCCCACATCCACTTTGGCGAAATAGCGCCACACCGGATCTACAAAGACAGTCTGGAGTTCGGCAGGCTCAAGGGCGTTGAGAGCGAAAGCGAGCATTTCGGGCGGGAACTGGTCTGGCGGGAATTTTCCTACAGCTTGCTGCACTATTTCCCGTCGCTCACTGAAAATAATATGAATCGGAACTTCGATCATTTCCCATGGCAAAAAGATGAGTCTTTACTGCGCTGCTGGCAAACCGGACAGACTGGCTACCCGCTGGTGGACGCCGGCATGCGCGAACTGTGGCAGACCGGCTACATGCACAATCGCGTGCGCATGATTGTTGGCTCTTTTCTGGTCAAGAATTTACTGCAGGACTGGCGGGAAGGGGCACGATGGTTCTGGGACTGCCTTTTGGATGCTGACCTGGCCAACAACACGGCAAGCTGGCAATGGGTCGCAGGCTGTGGCGCCGATGCCGCTCCCTACTTCCGGATCTTCAATCCGATCAGTCAGTCGGAGAAATTCAAAGCAGCACCCTACATCAGGCGCTTTGTGCCGGAACTGGCTCAGCTGGATGACAAACACATTCACGAGCCCTCAGCTGCTCCGGCATTAATCCTGGCTGCCGCAGGCGTCAAGCTGGGGGAAAATTATCCCAAGCCGGTGGTGGGCTTGAAAGCATCAAGAGAAAAAGCGCTGGAAGCCTATCAGCAGCTTAAGGCTAGGAATCAAGCCTGAGACCCTGCTGGGCAAGCTGAAGCGCCCGAACGATTGCCCGGGCCTTGTTCTGCGTTTCTTCCCATTCCGATTCTGGCTGGGAGTCGGCCACGATACCCGCCCCCGCCTGCACATGGAGCACGTCATCCTTGATGACTGCCGTGCGGATCGCAATGGCCATATCCATATTGTCGTTCCAACCCAGATAACCCATGGCACCGCCATAGATCCCCCGCTTCTGCGGCTCAAGCTCATCAATGATTTCCATTGCGCGCACCTTGGGCGCCCCGCTGAGGGTCCCGACAGGCAGCGTTGACTTGAGTACATCAAGAGCCGAGCAATCCTCGCGGATTTCACTCTCCACAATGGAGGCAATGTGCATTACATGTGAGTAACGCTCGACAAACATCTTTCGCGGAACTGTCACACTGCCGGTCTTGGAGACCCTGCCGGAATCATTGCGACTGAGATCAATCAGCATCAGATGTTCAGCCAGTTCTTTTTCGTCTGCCAGCAGTTCCACCTCAAGCGCCTGATCTTCCTCTTCAGTGGCGCCACGCTTGCGGGTGCCCGCCAGCGGTCGCACAGTGATCCTGCCGTTTTCGACCCGGGCCAGAATCTCAGGGGATGCGCTGACCACATGATGGTCACCGAGATCAAAAAACACCATATAGGGAGACGGATTCAGAAATCTAAGCGCCCGGTAGACGTTAAGCGGATCACCGCTGAATGCAGTCGACATCCGCTGCGCCAGCACCACCTGCATTACATCCCCCGCGAGAATGTACTCCTTGATGCGCTCAACCGCAGCACTGAAGTCTTTCTCCGCAAAGTGCAGTTGGTAGTCGGCGGACACCGTTTGCCCCTCAGACTGAGCGGGAAACTGTACCGGCTTATGGAGCCGGCTCGACAGCTCATCCAGGCGCGCCTGCGCCGCATCGAAGGCCCCGGCCTCATTCGGATCCACATGGATGACAAAGGAAATGGTACCGCGCAGATTGTCGAACACGACGACCTCTTCGGACACCATCAGCAGAATATCAGGCGTGCCAATATCGTCCGTACCCTTAGCCGCTCCCATGCTGGTTTCGACGTAGCGCACGGTGTCATAACTGAAATAGCCGACCAGTCCGCCGGCAAAACGCTGGTCGCCCGGCGTTGGCGCAACATGAAAGCGAGACTTGAACTCATTGACGAATTCGAAAGGATCCTCGCACCGGTGCTCTTCAATGACTTCGCTGTCCGCCTCCACCGTCACCACTGAGCCGCGCACCCGGATCACGTTTCGGCAAGGCAACCCGATAATGGAATAGCGCCCCCATTTTTCGCCACCCTGAACCGACTCGAAAAAATAGCTGTGGGTGCCTCTGCCCAGTTTGAGATAGATGCTCAGCGGCGTCTCGGTATCTGCCAGAACTTCGCGGACAACCGGAATCCGGTTATATCCTTCGCTGGCGAGTGACTCGAATTGTTCCCGATTCATTGGCTTTTCTCGGCCCGGCTGTCAGTGCTGCTCACCGGAGACCTGACCGAGCTCTGAACGCATCGCCGCGATTGTCTTGCCGTAGTTATCGCTGTTAAAGATCGCTGAGCCTGCCACGAACATGTCGGCTCCTGCCGCAGCAATTTCGCGGATATTGCTCACGCCAACACCGCCGTCGACTTCAAGACGGATCGGATAGCCCGATTCGTCAATCAGCTTGCGCACCTTTGCCAGTTTCTTCAGGGTGGACGGGATAAATTTCTGGCCGCCAAAGCCCGGATTAACCGACATCAGCAAGATGACATCGATCTTATCCAGAAGATATTCGAGACAATCCACCGGCGTTCCCGGATTGAATACCAGACCCGACTGACAGCCCTGATCCCGAACCAGCTGCAGCGAGCGGTCCACATGAGCGGTCGCCTCCGGATGGAAGCTGATGTAGGAGGCGCCCGCCTTCGCAAAATCAACAATTAACTGATCCACCGGCGTTACCATCAGATGCACATCAATCGGCGCTTCTGTTCCATGCTTCCTGAGAGCCTGACAGACCATGGGCCCAATGGTCAGGTTAGGCACATAGTGGTTGTCCATGACATCAAAATGAATGACATCGGCGCCTGCGTCGAGCACATCACTGACCTCCTCTCCGAGACGGGCAAAGTCTGCTGACAGTATTGATGGCGCGATAAGATAATCTTTCATCGGAAAGCCTGTAACTCTGTGCAGTGGGTATTAGCCCTATTCTAGCGCGCTGGGTCAGGTGTGTCAGGCGCGAATCTTCCTAAACCCGCAGACTGCTTCATAGGCACTGCGTATTGCCGTGAGTTTTTCGGCTGCACTCTTCAAGGCTTCCTCGGACAGGTTTTTTTCCTGCACGAGCTTGTCCGGATGGTAGCGCGACATCAGCCGGAGATAGGCGCGACGAATGTCTCTGTCTTCGGCGTCTGGCTGAAGCTGGAGGGTGTGATAGGCATTACGAAGAAAACCGCGGCCGTGCTGTGGATTAAAATCTGCTTCCAGATGGGTCGCATTGCAGATTTCCAGAAATTCAGCCTTGCTGAAGCCAAGCGCTTCAGCCACGTCGCGCAGCAACATTTTTTCCTTGAGGCGAATACCGCCTTTCACGAAGCAAAGCCGACACTGTACCTGCAGGAAAAGATTCGCCAGTGAGCTGCGCTGTTTGATACAGCTGATCAGCTCCGTGACAAAAGGCATGACGTCAGTCTCCCTCTGCTTGCCCAACTCAAAATAGTCGATCGCTTCCTGTCTGGCCAAACCATTCAGATCAAGCAACTGCATGACTGTCGTGGCGTACTGTATCTCACCGCCCACCACCAGCCCATCCAGCTTGGCCAGCTTGCCCATGACCACGAACATGGTGCGATTAAAAATTCGCTCCGTGCGCCCACCATCGGGAATTCGGGCTTCCGAAGATGTGCCTGACAGCCGATCACTGATTGCCTGCTTGTAGGCACGATGTTTGAACTGAGCAATCATGGCGCGTCCTCGCCAGAAGCTGCATACCCCTTCTGGACTTCCTGCAGTCTTTCAGGTGTCCCAACATCAACCCAGACCCCGCTGTGGATTTCGCCACTGACCTTATTTTCCGACATGGCCTGCTGCAGCAGCGGAATCACAGACATTGGCTGGATAGGCAATCCCGCAAACAGATTTCTGTGCATCACACTAATCCCGCTGAAGGTTAGCCTTTCCCCTTCGGCATCCGGGTCTTCATGAACGCGCCCCCGATCGTCGATATGAAAATCACCCAGAGGGTTATGTTCTGCGTTCCTGACCAGCACCAGATGCGCCAGCCGATCGACGCCGTCAACCGGTTGTAGCGATGAGAAATCAAAATCCGACCAGACATCGGCATTCACCACAATGAAACTTTCGTCCTGAAGTTTGGGCAGGGATTTGATGATGCCCCCAGCCGTTTCCAGCTGAATGGGTTCGCGGGAGTAGATGATTTTGACACCCAGGGCAGAGCCATCACCCAGATGCTCTTCAATCATCTGGCCGAGATAAAAATGGTTGATGACAAATTCAGTCACACCAGCGTCTTTAAGACGGTCTATCTGACGTTCGATGAGGGATTTGCCCCCAACCTGCAGCAGAGGTTTGGGTAAATTTGCAGTCAGGGGTTGCATACGCTTCCCCAGGCCTGCCGCCAGGATCATTGCCCGCATGGTTCTTTTAGCCGACTGACTTCGGGAGCCGCTGGTTCGCAACGGGCAATGCCCGCCGGTTAAACCACTCCACAAAATCCCCCAATTCAGGGTATCGCCTGCTGACCTCCAAAAAGTACTGGATAACCAATGGGATATCGGCCAGATACCGGGATTTATTATCCCGGAGGCTGAGTCTGCAAAAGATGCCCATGACCTTGAGATGCCGCTGCAGTCCCATCAGATCAAAGTCGCGCAAAAATTGAGCCTCACTGACGTCAGCCAGCAAGCCTTCAACCCGGGCTGCCTGCCAGTAGGTCAACGCCCAGAGATTGACCGTCTCCGGTTCCCAGCGCAGGTAGCAGTCCCGGAGCAGAGAAACCACGTCGTAACTGTAGGGACCATGCACCGCATCCTGAAAATCAATCACACCGAGCGCCGGAACAGCTGAATCATCAAGCAACATCAGGTTCCGCGAGTGAAAATCCCGATGCACCATCACGGTCGGCTGGCTCAATGCTGCCTCCTCCAGAAAATGCATCGCCTGATCGACCACAGCGCGCTCGGAATCACTTAATTCCAGCTCAAGAAAAGCCTTGCAGAACCAGTCGCTGAACAACTGCATCTCGGACCGGAGCTGATCTCTGTCATATGGGTCAAGTCTCTCTTTTTCGGGACTGCGCTGAATCAATAGCAAGGTTTGTAATGCGCTCTGATAGATCGCCCCTGCCCGCTGACTTTCACCTTCTGACTGAAGCCTGCTGAGCGTCGGCAGTAACTGACTGTCTCCAAAATCCTCCAGCAGCAGAAATCCCCGCTCCAGGTCTGAAGCAAAAATTTCGGGCGCCCGCACGCCCGCGGCTCGAAGCATCCGGCACACCCTGATAAAGGCAGAGGAATTTTCGTGCTGCGGCGGCGCATCCACTGCAATGTAGCTATGGCCCTGCCAGCTTGCGCGAAAATAACGACGGAAGCTGGCATCACCACTGACCATGGACAACGGCGGTACCGGACTGCCGACGGGGACCTCGAGGGCCCGGCAGACCCACTGCTGAAGCATAGATTCCCGAGATGACGGCTCTGAACTGGACATAGTAGGCAATACGCTGCGGATTGCAGCCCCATTAACAGCATTATGCGAAGGAGTTAAATTCCCGGTGAATTATCGTCTATAATCGAATTTTGGGCATTAACTGTTGCCCGACCTACTAAGTCGGTTTGATCGGCAATAAATTTACTCTCGTAGCCTCGCCACTTGACTCAGTCTGACGATAATCGCCCATCCCTCCGGCCTAGCGCAGCACCTCTGACGGCCCTGCAACAGGCGGGCGCCCTGTCGCTCGGCATCGGCCTGATACTGGCCGCTCCGCCCCCTGCCTTGGCACAGCTCGCCCAGTTTAACTGCCTCCCCAATACCGGTGGAGACGGCTGGGTCTGCGAATCCACTGAACCCGATGCACCGATCAACACCGCAAGCGGGAGCAATCAGTACAACAGCGACCGCGCCGTTCTGCCGGGCCCGGCGCCAGCGCGAACGGAGCCGCCCGCGACTGTCAGCCAGACCGGAGCGCAGCCTGTCCCAGTGCCTGACGTTCAGCCATCAGCTGAGCAAATCCTGCCGGCCGGCGCAGCCCGCCCAGAACCCGGGCCAATGACGGAGTCTGAAACATCAAATCTGTTCGATGAAGCGGTGGTCGCCCCGCGCTCACAGTACCCGCTGGACTGGATGCCCCGTGACGCCATGACACCGGCACAGCGCGACACTCTCGCCCCGAATTGTTGCGGCGGCTTCGTTGATCCTGCCGCAGAACTTTTCGCCGGCAGAGCCGACCCTGACGAATCAGAAACGCTGTTTCGCTCTGAATCGGGTCTCTCTCAACTCTCGCAGAATTTCATCAGCATCGATGGCAATGTCATTGTCCAGCAAGGCGCCCGCACTATCGAAAACAACCTGACCACCAGCATCAACCGGTCCGAAAACACCGTGCTGATGGATGGCGATGTCATCTTCCGCGAACCCGGGCTGATGCTGCGAGGCAGCTCCGCCTTTATCGACAGCGATGACCAGCTCAACCGGATCGAAACCGCCCAATACGTCCTGCACGACTTCGGCGCCCACGGCACCGCGAGCAGCGTGGTTTACAGCAGCACCAGCGGCCAGGTTGCCATAGAAAACGGTGAATTCAGCCGCTGCGAACCGGGCAACGAATTCTGGGTCCTCAGTGCAGACTCCATAGTGCTGGATCAGGAAAACAATCGCGGCTACGCCAAAAAGGCCAGCATCCGGGTTCGCGACTTTCCGATTTTCTACTATCCGTTTACTCTGCCCTTCCCTCTGGGGGAAGCACGCGCTTCCGGCTTACTGCCCCCGAGTATCGGCTCGACCCGCACCGGCGGGTTCGATTATGAACAACCCTACTATCTGAATCTCGCGCCCAATTACGACGCGACAATCTCTCCGAGATTGCTGTCAGATCGCGGCGTCATGCTCGGCACGGAATTCCGCTATCTTGCCGACTGGTCCATGAATACCCTCAATCTGTCAGGCCTGTCCGGAGACAAGATGTTCAATCCGGATCAGAGCGGCAATCGCCTCTCGGACTCACCCCAAACTGAGAACCGATGGTTCGTCGGGTTCGAACATCAGGGCACGGTGGGACGCTATCTTTCCACCTACGTCGACTTTAACAAGGTAAGCGACGATGACTATTTCTATGATTTTGGCGGGACAGGTCTGAATGTTGCGAGCCGTAACCACCTCAACCAGCAAGGGTTGGTGAACTTCAATTCCAGCCTGCTGCGAGCCAGACTCAACGTTCAGCGAATCCAGCTCATTGACCCGTTCATTAACAGGGAAAACATCTACAAACCCTACGACCGGCTGCCTCAATTTTCCTTTAACACTGACACTGCCTTACCCTTGGGCTTCGAGCTTGCTCTCAAGGGCGAACTCACCGCGTTCGACCGCGAGCTCGACGAAGCCAGGCTGACACCCGGCCTGATCGAGCGTGGCGCCTTGGTCACCGGCGAGCGGGCCACTCTGGAACCCAGGCTCAGCTGGTCAACTGTGTCGCCCGGCTGGTTTGTGCGGGCGAACGCCTCTTATCAGCACACGCAATATCAGCTGGAAAATCAGGCCATCGGCACACTGGAAAATCCCGAACTCGGCATTCCAGTTTACAGTCTGGACTCTGGCCTGTTCTTCGACCGCAAGCTATCGCAGGGAGGTCTGCAAACGCTGGAGCCGAGGATTTTCTATCTCTACAGCGAGTTTGAGGATCAGTCTGAGATTCCTGTTTTTGATTCATCAGAGCTGAATTTCAGTTTTTCCCAGCTGTTCCGGGAAGATCGCTTCTCCGGAGGCGACCGGACTTCCAACGCCGATCAGGTGACGCTGGCGGTCACTACCCGCGTGCTGAATGCAAACGGCGAGGAGCGCTTTCGCGCCAGCCTCGGGCAGGTCCTGTACTTTGAAGATCGTCTGGTCAGCCTGTCGAATCCTCTGCGTAACTGGGATCACCGCTATGCACCGCTGGCGGATCAGTCAGCCTATGTGGGCGAAGTGGCCATGAGACTCGGTCAGCGCTGGCGTTTCAACACGGATTTTCAATGGAATGAAGATCGCCAGGAATTCGATGAAGGCAGTCTCTCCCTGCGCTATCAGGGAGACAGCAATCATCTGCTCAATGTCGCCTTCCGTTATCGGAGCCTGCCCGATTCCTTCGTATTCTTTTTTCCGCCGACTATCGACCCTCGCACCAAACAAAGCGACGTCTCCGGAGTCTGGCCTCTCACTGACCGCTGGAAACTGCTGGGACGGATTAACTACGATCACAGCAATGAACGAAACCTGGAAAGCTTTGCCGGCGTAGAATGGAGTGATTGCTGCGCGACCATCCGCGTGATCGCGCGTGAGTGGGTTGACGAAAACCAATTGTTTGTTCCTAATATCGAACCGAATCGCGGAATATTTGTCCAATTTACGCTCAACGGCCTGGGAAATCTCGGCGGCGCCGGCATCAGCAACCTGCTGGAAGACGGTATTCGGGGCTTTCGGGATAACAATTTATGATTAATGTAGATCTCAAAGAAACAGCGCAGCGCGCGGGACTCCTGCTCACCGGCGCTCTGATTTGCCTGTTCCTCGCCCTGCCTGCGGCGGCGCAGCAGCGCGTTCTGCTCGACAAGATCGTCGCCATCGTTGACCGCGATGTGGTGCTGCAGAGCGAATTAAACAATCGCCTGGAGGATATCCGACGAACAGCAGAACGGGACAACCGGGAGCTGCCCCCGCCGAATCAGCTGCGCGACGAAGTGCTGGAAACCCTCATCATGGAAAACATCCAGATGCAGTTCGCCGAGCGCGCCAGCATTCGCTACGACGATGACACCATCAACCGGGTGCTGGGCAACATGGCGCAGGAATCCGGATTGAGCTTTGAAGCCTATATTCAGGCACTGGAGGCTCAGGGCGTGTATCTGCAAACCCGCGAGCAGGTTCGTCAGCAGCTCACCATGCAGGAACTGCAGCGGGGGTATGTGAACCAGCGCATCACGGTGACAGATCAGGAAATCGATAACTTCCTGAACTCCGAAATGGGGCAGGAAGTCATCTCCGCCGATTACCTCATCGATCACATTCTGATTCCGGTGACCTCGGCCGACGGCCCGCAGATGCGCAGCGACAAGCTGCGCTATGCCGCTGAACTGGTCGCGCAGCTGGAGGAAGGCGGCTCGATTACAGAAACACGGGCCCGCGCCCTGGCCGAAAGACGTTTCGCCCTTGATGGCACCAATTTTGGCTGGCGTAAGCTGGATCAGCTCCCCTCACTGTTCGCCAATGCGGTGGAACCGATGAGTGTGGGGCAAATCGAGGGCCCCATTGAAGCCGGCAACGGATTTCACATTATTCAGCTGCGGGACAAGCGCGGCGGAACGGAACAGATCGTCAAGCAGACACACATCAGACACATCATGCTGGCGCCCAATGAAATTCGCGACGAACAGCAGACTATCGCACTGATTAATGAGCTCAGGCAGCGCATTGTCGATGATGGCGAAGAGTTCACGTCGCTGGCAAGGCAGAATTCTGACGACGCCACTTCAGTGGTGGCCGGCGGGGATCTGGATTGGGTTTCTGAAGGTGGCATGCCCATTGAAATGGAATCGGTTGTCGATACGCTGGAGGTCGGCGAAATCAGCGAGCCGTTCCGCTCGCAGATGGGTTGGCATATCGCAGAGGTACTCGGGCGCAGAGAGTCTGACCTGTCCAGCGAGTATACCCGCAGCCAGGCGGCCAACATGTTGCGAAACCGCAAATTTGAACTGGAACTCCAGAACTGGTTGATCGAGATTCGTGAAGAAGCTTTCGTAGAACTGGTTGATTGATGCCGGATAAAGGCCGTGATTACCCGACTCGCACTCACCCCCGGCGAACCGGCCGGCATCGGACCAGATCTCTGCATTAAACTGGCGCAGCACCCACCGGACGCGCAGCTTGTCGTAGTAGGCGACCAGCAGCTGATGGCGCAGCGCGCTGCCGCGCTGGACCTTCCTCTTACCCTGGTGCCTTTTGACGAATTCGCTGCGCCCCGGCGTAACGAAGCGGGAGAGCTCTTTGTTTGCAACGTCGCTCTCGCTGAGCCTGCTCACCCCGGAAGACTCAATGCCGCCAACAGCCCTTACGTTCTGAACACACTCGAGGTCGCGACAAGCATCGCGCTTCGCAAGCAGGTTCATGCGCTGGTGACGGGCCCGGTGCATAAGGGTGTCATTAACGAAGCAGGCATCCCTTTTTCTGGTCACACGGAATTTCTCGCGCAGCAGTGTGAAGTTGACCTCACGGTCATGATGCTTGCCACAGAGGGCCTGCGAGTTGCGCTGGCCACTACCCATCTGCCGCTGCATAGGGTCGCTGCCGCGATCACTGAGGACGGCCTGACTGAGGTCCTGACCATTCTGCATCGCGATCTCAAACACAAATTCGCCATCGAAGAACCACGTATTCTGGTGTGCGGGCTGAATCCCCACGCCGGCGAATCCGGCCACCTTGGCACTGAGGAAATCGACATCATTGAACCGGTTCTGAACAGACTGTCGCAGCAGGGCATGGATCTGACCGGCCCCCTGCCGGCTGATACCCTGTTCACCGAAAAATACCTTGGCAAGACAGATGCTGTACTCGCCATGTATCACGATCAGGGGTTGCCGGTGCTGAAGTACAAGGGCTTTGGCAATGCGGCCAACATCACGCTGGGCCTGCCGATCATTCGCACTTCTGTTGATCACGGCACCGCGCTGGAGCTTGCCGGCAGCGGTGAGGCAGATATTGGCAGCCTGCAGACCGCAATCGCCACCGCGGTGGAGATGATTGGGGCACAATCGAAACCATGAACGCGAAAACCCGAAAGATTCGCCTGAGCAACGGGATGCCCCATCAGGCGCGTAAGCGCTTTGGTCAGAATTTTCTTCACGATGAGCAGGTCATCGCGCGGATTGTTGACGCAATTGACCCTAAGCCTGACCAGCACCTGCTTGAGATTGGACCCGGCCAGGGCGCCATTACCGATTTACTGGCTCGGGCGGGCGGGCCACTGGACTGTGTGGAGCTGGACCGGGACCTGGCTGACTTCCTCGAAAAAAGGTTTGCCCGGCATGACAACGTCGCCATCCATCAGCAGGACATTCTCAAGTTTGACCTGGCTGCTCTGATCAATCGCAGCAGCAAGCTTCGCATCATTGGCAACCTGCCCTACAACATTTCAACACCGGTGATGTTTCATTTGCTGCAGAACGCCGAACTGATTGAGGACATGACCTTTATGCTGCAGCTCGAAGTGGTTCAGCGACTTGGCGCGAAACCCGGCAACAAGAATTACGGCCGCCTCGGCATCATGGTCCAGTATTTTTGTGAAGTTGAGCATCTGTTTAATGTTCCCTCCGCGGCTTTTACGCCCAAACCCAAGGTCAGTTCAGCCATTGTGCGTCTGACGCCGCACGCCAGGCGTGAAGTTGAAGCGCGCAGTGTCGAAGCCCTGCAAACGGTGGTGCGAACAGCCTTTAACCTGCGACGCAAAACCTTGAAAAACAGCCTCAAAGCCATCATGTCAGCAGAGAAGCTGGCGCAGATTCCGGTCAGCCTTTCTGAGCGGCCGGAAAATCTGAGCCTGTCTGACTACGTCGCGATAAGCGACCTTTTCGCACAGGAGCTGAATCAGAGCCATCATGACTGACGCAGATCGCAACATCGAAATTGAGGTGAACACCCGATACCTGCAGGAGCATTCCGATCCGACATCGGGCCGCTATGCCTTCGCCTATACCATCGATATCACCAACCGGGGTGACGCAAAAGTGAAATTGCTCAACCGGCACTGGCGCATTACTGACGACAACAATCGCGTTGAGGAAGTCAAAGGGCCCGGAGTGGTCGGACAGCAGCCTGAGATCGGACCGGGGCAATCCTTCCAGTACACCAGTGGTGCAGTCATTGGCACTCAGACTGGCACCATGCAGGGAAGCTACGAGCTGATCACCGACAGCGGCGACCGCTTCACGACGCCTGTTCCGGCCTTTCTGTTGGCACCGCCTCATACGGTGCACTAGCGCAGCCAGGCACAAAGGGTTTGCAGCGTGGGCTGTCGCGCCCGGCAGGCCAGCCGATGCTATACTTGCCGTCACAGTCCTCTACTGGAACACCATGAGCAACTTTGTAGTCGGCGACATCCAGGGCTGCTACAAGCCCCTGAAAAAGCTTCTGAAAAAGGCGGGTTTTACACCCGGAACCGACACCCTCTGGTGCGTCGGTGACCTGGTCAACCGTGGCCCGAAATCACTCGACACCCTGCGCCTGCTTCAGGATATGGATGATTCCATCCGCGTCGTACTGGGCAATCACGATCTGCATTTCATTGCCATTCACGAAGGGGTCGCGCCGGCACGCGGCAAGGACACCCTCGAGCAATTGCTCGCTGCGCCGGATTGTTCAGCACTGAGCGACTGGCTGAGAAGCAAACCACTGGCCTACCACGAAGCTCTGCTGACGGAAGCAGGTCCCGAAAATTTTCTGATGGTTCACGCCGGCGTGGCGCCGAGCTGGTCTCTGCAGATGACACTCAATCTCTCAGCAGAGGTCGAACACGCGCTTCAGGACAGCGAATGTAAAGCCTATCTGAAAAACATGTATGGCAATGAACCTATCCGCTGGAGTAAATCTTTGCGGGGCCACGAAAGACTGCGGACAATCACCAACTATCTCACCCGCATTCGATTCTGCGACGACATCGGCAGCCTGCGCCTGGACATCAAGGAAGGCCTCTGCGCGGCGCCCAGTGGATTCAAGCCCTGGTTTGAATATGAGAAGATAACGCAAAAAGCAACGATACTTTTTGGTCACTGGGCAGCGCTGGACGGGATTACCAGACGGCCGCGGGTTTTTGCGCTTGATACCGGCTACGTCTGGGGCAGATCCCTGACTATGATGCGCCTGGAAGACAAAAAACGCTTCACCATTTCACACTGATTAAGCACTGGCAAAATTCACCATGCAGACTTACCTGGTTGGCGGCGCAGTTCGCGATAAGCTCCTCGGTCTTGAAACCAAAGACCGGGACTGGGTGGTCGTGGGCGCAGCACCCCAGGAGATGCTGGATCTGGGCTATCAGCAGGTGGGGCAGGACTTCCCGGTGTTTCTTGATCCTGAGTCTCATGATGAGTATGCGCTGGCGCGCACAGAACGTAAAACAGGCCCCGGTTACAAGGGTTTCGCCATCAACAGTTCACCGGAGGTTACCCTCGAAGAAGATTTGCTGCGCCGGGATCTCACCATCAATGCCATCGCCATGGATGAAAACGGCTCACTGATTGACCCTTTCGGCGGCCAGTTCGATATTGAAGACAGGGTGCTACGCCATGTCTCAGGGGCATTTGTTGAGGATCCTCTGAGAGTGCTGCGGGTCGCGCGCTTTGCGGCCCGGTTCGCCCATCTGGGATTCCGGGTCGCCAACGAAACCCGCGACCTCATGCGCAGTATCTGTCACAGTGGCGAACTCGATCATCTGGTTCCGGAACGCATCTGGAAAGAGCTGGAACTGGCACTGACCAGCCAGACACCGTCAGTCTTCATTGAGGTATTGCGGGAGTGCTATGCGCTGGCGGCAATCCTGCCCGAGGTCAATAATTTGTTCGGCGTCCCGCAACCGGAAAAATATCATCCCGAGATCGATACCGGCCTGCACATTCTGCTGTGTCTTGAGCAGGCCCGGAAACTGAGCGACGACAGTGTCGTGCTGTACGCTACTCTGGTTCACGATGTCGGCAAGGGCCTGACGGATCCCGATCAATGGCCGAGTCATGTCGGCCATGAAGCAGCCGGCCTGAGCTTGCTCAATCAGATTGAATCACGACTGCGTGTGCCCAAGGAGCATGCCCAGCTTTCTCGTCTGGTCTGCGAACACCACACCAAGCTGCATCGCGTGAAAGAACTGAAGCCAGCAACGGTGCTGAAACTGCTGGAATCTCTCGACGCGTTCCGCCGCCCGGAGCGTCTGGACAAATTTCTGCTGGCCTGTGAGGCCGATGCGCGGGGTCGCACAGGCCTCGAGACGCGCGACTATCCACAAAATGTCTATCTGAAAACCTTACTGCTGTCAGCCAGCGCCATCGACAGCCGCGCGGTCCTGGCCGCCAGTCGCGCCGAGCCGAAAGCGGCCATATATGAAGCCCGCCTGTCCAGCATCACCAAGACAATCGAGTCCCTGAAACATGACCAATGAACAACCCGTCGCACTGATAACCGGAAGCGCAAAGCGAATCGGCGCCGCCCTCGTGCGGCGCTTTCATGACGCCGGCTATCGTCTCATTATCCACTACAACGGTTCGGAAGAAGAAGCGCTGAGCCTGCAGGCGGAACTCAATGCCGTACGTGCCGATTCAGTCAGCTGCCTGCAGGCGGCACTGACTGAAAGGTCGGAAGTCGCTCAGCTGGCACAGAACGCGCTCGACTGTTTCGGCCGCATCGACGTGCTGATCAACAACGCCTCGTCTTTCTATGCGACGCCACTGGAAGACTCCACTCAGGGACAGTGGGACGACCTCATAGACAGTAATCTGCGTGGAGCCTACTTTCTGAGTGTGGCCCTGAGCCAAGAGCTCACACGTCGTCAGGGCAACATCATCAATATTCTCGATGCCATGGTGGATGGGGCCATTAAGGATTTTCCCATCTACAACATTGCCAAGGCCGGGCTGAAAAGCATGACGCTCTCACTGGCCAGAGAACTGGCCCCTGCGGTGCGGGTCAATGGTGTGGCACCCGGCGCTATCCTCTGGCCAAGCCATCTTGAGAACCCTCAGGACGAAGCCGCAGAGGCTGCCCGGAAAAAAGCGCTTGCCGGCATTCCGCTTGGCCGGACCGGCACTGTAGAAGATATCGCCAATACCGCCTTTTTTCTCGTCGATCAGGCAAGTTATATGACCGGGGCAGTCATCAAGGTGGATGGAGGACGCGCGCTCCGCTAGTCAGTCTCTGCGCGCAAGCGTCAGCAGGACGCGCAGTGTGCGTCTACCAGTCAAAATCCCTGCGCCAAAGCTGCTGTCCGGTTTTATCGAACGCATCCCAATGAACTGACATCGTTTGTCCGGTCGAGGGGTGTTTCATATCCGGCAGGATTTCGGCCAGGGGTTGCAGCACAAAGGCATGTTCCAGTATTTCTCCACGGGGAAGCAAAATGCCTGCATGCTCACCGCTGAGTTCACCGTAAGTCAGAACGTCAATATCAATACAGCGACTGGAAAACTTCGGCTGGCTGCGATCCCGGCCCAGTGCATCTTCAATGGCTTTAATCTCTCTTAGCAGGTCGGGCAAAGGCTTTTCCGTTTCCGCCACTGTCACGAGATTCAGAAAGTTGTCACCTTCAAAACCGACCGATTCACTCTCGTAAACCGCTGAGCACCGGAGGCCGGGGAACCGGGCCCGTAATTCGGCAACTGCCCTTCGAATATTGGCATCGGCGTCAATATTGCTACCGAGACTGAGAGTGAGAAGTGGCACGATTATTCAGAACACAAGAGAATGGAAGGATTGGACAGGAATTCACGCACAATCAGCGACGCGATCCTCTTTCTATCATGACACCTACATCTTTTGAGCCGGTTACAGCGCCGGGCTTACCTAACCTGAGCTTGACCCAGGGGACATTGAACTCGTTCACCACAATATCGGCGACCCGTTCGGCAAGCGTCTCGACCAGAAAAAATTCGGACTTTTCAATAAAATCAATGAGCCGCTTGGCGACAGCCTTATAGTCCAGCGCATTTTCGATGGTATCGGTGGCGGCAGCCGCAGCGATGTCCGACCCCATCTCCAGATCGAGGCTCACTACCTGCCGCTGCTCACGCTCCCAGTCAAAGATGCCAATGATGGTGCGAACCTCCAGCTCACGAATGTAGACAATATCCATGATAATTCCTCAATCGGTTATGGGTTAAGGGCCGGCAAAGTCTCAAGATTCCAACGCGGTCGTGCCTGAATACTCAGGCCTTCCGACTGGCCGGCCAGCAAACGCTGCGCGCCAGCATAGGCGATCATCGCCCCATTGTCAGTGCATAATTCCGGTCTTGCGTAAAACAGCTCACCGCCGCTTTTTGCGACGGTAGCGCCAAGCACTTCACGCAGCCTTCGGTTGGCACTCACGCCGCCGGCGATTACCAGGCGGCTCAGGCCGGTCTGTTCCAGAGCGCGGCGGCATTTGATCGCCAGCGTGTTCACCACGGCATCCTCAAAAGCGCAGGCGATATCTGCCCGAACGGCGTCGTTCAGCTCACCTTGAACCTCGACCTCTTCGGCAATGGTGTTACGCACAAAAGTCTTCAGGCCACTGAAGCTGAAATCCAGCCCGGGGCGGTTGGTCATGGGGCGCGGAAATTTGTAAGCGCCGGCCTTACCGGACTGCGCAAGTCTGGCGACTTCCGGACCGCCGGGGTATGGCAGGCCAAGCATTTTGCCGACCTTGTCGAAAGCCTCACCGGCTGCATCGTCCAGAGATTCGCCAAGCAACTTGTAACGTCCGATGTCTTCAACACAGACCAGCTGCGTGTGTCCGCCTGAAACCAGCAGCGCGACAAAAGGAAATGCGGGCGCATCCGACTCCAGCATGGGAGCAAGCAGATGCCCCTCCATGTGGTGCACACCAATTGCCGGCACATTCCAGCCCATCGCCAGGCTCCGCCCGATGGCAGCACCAACCAGCAGCGCTCCGATCAGGCCCGGCCCGGCTGTGTAGGCGACACCGCCAATTTGCGCATCCCGGATACCCGCCTTCTCAATGACCTCACGTACCAGCGGCAGTGTTTTCCGAATGTGGTCGCGCGACGCCAGCTCCGGGATCACACCGCCATATTCCGCATGGATGTGAATCTGACTGTAGAGCGCATCCGCCAGCAGGCCCCGGTCAGTGTCGTACAGCGCCACGCCGGTCTCATCACAGGAAGTTTCGATGCCAAGAACTATCACGGCTGGCCAGTTGAGGGTCGCTTCATGAGGCCCGCAATCATGCCAAAAAAACCACGCAACCCCAACTCTCAATAAGGCCAGCAAGGGGGGCTGCCTGCCAGCAACTGGCCAGCAAAGCACGGACTTCACCCGAGGCCCTGGCCCTTCGAGCCCGATATACCGGCGATGGCGCACCCAACCCCCTGAATAATGTGCCCCGGAAAGGGCCAATTCCTTTGCATTTCACCCCCTGAATCTATAAGATACGGCCCCTCTGAAATTGGGCGAGCGCGGCAGCGCGTATCTGCGCAGTATTCGGTAAAACATTAGGTAAATCGCTCTAGAGCACGGCCCGCGGGCCCTCTAGACAAACGGAGTTCAAATGCCCCAGGTAAGACTTAAAGAAAATGAGCCGTTTGATGTGGCACTGCGTCGCTTCAAGCGCTCCTGCGAAAAAGCAGGAATTCTTGCGGAAGTGCGCCGTCGCGAGTTCTACGAAAAGCCGACCTCCGTGCGAAAGCGCAAGGCGGCGGCTGCGGTAAAGCGTCACCTCAAGAAGGTTCAGCGCGAAAGCCGCAGAACTCAGCGCCTCTACTGATCATCAAGCTGATCGCCAAAAAGATCACGAAGACGCCTGCTCCCTGCAGGCGTCCCATACTCACCTCGCACTCTTACGATTCAGGTGTGACATGCCCGACAGCCCTCTGAAAGCGCAGATCAATGAAGCCATGAAGGCCGCCATGCGCGCCAAGGAAAAAGAGCGCCTGGGAACGATCCGCCTGGTTCTGGCCGAAATCAAGAAAGTCGAAGTCGACGAGCGCATTGACCCCGACGATGTCCGCGTCACCTCGATTCTGGACAAAATGGTGAAGCAGCGCAGAGACTCGATCAAGCAGTTTACCGACGCCGGTCGCGATGAACTGGCCGCGAAAGAGCAGACCGAGATTGAGGTGATTCAGGAGTTCCTGCCGCAGCCACTAAGTGAGGAAGAAATCGCCTCGCTGATCGAGGAGGCAATCGCCAGTACCGGCGCGACATCAATGCAGGACATGGGTAAGGTCATGGGTCTGCTCAAGCCGCAGATGGCCGGCAAAGCGGATATGGGCAAAGTCAGCGGGTTGATCAAGCAGCGCCTGGGCTGAGCGCAGCGATTGTAAACGCCCCGGGTTTTAACCTCGCTTAAGCTGACCCGGCACATCCGCGGCTCACCCTAAGACCGCTTGGCGCACTTTTCTCACCTAATTCTCCAGTCTCTCTTCTCGCTCTTCTCGCTCTAATCTCACTTTACTCCACTCTTGCCTTGTTCCGGACTCGCTGCCCCATCGTGTGCAATGAATTGCCACCGACCCGTGCGCTCCTGCCGCTGACTGGCATACAATGCAGGATCAGCAACTCAACCTGACTGCCCAATCACCCATGGCCGGACTCATTCCGCAATCGTTCATTGACGATCTATTACATCGCTCTGATATCGTCGAGGTGGTGGATAAACGGGTCGGCCTGAAAAAATCCGGCAAAAATTATCAGGCCTGCTGCCCTTTCCACAACGAGAAAACCCCCTCATTCAGCGTTCAGCCTGAACGGCAGTTCTACTATTGCTTCGGCTGTGGCGCCGGTGGTAATGCAATCGGCTTTGTCATGAATTTTGACCATGTGGATTTTCCACAGGCCGTTGAAATCCTGGCGCGGGATGCGGGGCTGGAGGTACCTCGGGAAGAGTCCAAGGCCGAGTCCCGCCGTCAGTCCGAACATGCCAAACTGTTTGAAGTACTCGATCAAGCGAGCAAATTTTATCAGCAACAACTGCGCCAGCATCAGGGGCGACAGCGCGCCGTAGACTACCTGACCTCGCGTGGCGTGGTCGGTGAAGTTGCCCGCGATTTTGCGCTTGGCTATGCCCCGCCCGGATGGGAGAACCTGATCGACGTACTCGGGGATAGCCCGGAGCGACAGCGCACGCTGTTGAAAGCCGGTATGGTAATTGAGCGCAACAAGCCGGAAAACGGCGCCGAGCCAAGTACCCATAAAGCACCTTATTACGACCGTTTCCGGGACCGCATCATGTTTCCGATTCGCGACAGCCGTGGACGGGTGATTGCTTTCGGCGGGCGAGTACTCGGAGAGGAAAAGCCCAAATATCTTAATTCACCGGAAACACCGGTATTCCAGAAAGGCTCTGAGCTCTACGGGCTGTACGAGAGCAAGAAATCAGGCGAAAAGTTCACGCGCCTGCTGCTGGTGGAAGGCTATATGGATGTCATCGCGCTGGCCCAAATGGGCATCCGCAACGCGGTGGCCACACTGGGTACCGCAACCAGCGCCAGACATTTGACCCGTATGTTCCGCGCCGTCTCCGAGGTGGTGTTCTGTTTCGATGGTGATGCGGCCGGACGTAACGCCGCCTGGCGCGCTCTGGAGACCAGCCTGCCGCTAATGGAAGACGGCAGACGCGTGCGCTTCCTGTTTCTGCCTGACGGAGAGGACCCTGATACCCGGGTGCGCTCGATCGGCACTGAAGGCTTTTTACAGGAGATCGAGCAGGCGACGCCGCTGGAGCAATTCTTTTTCGACAAGCTCTCTGAAGGCCTGGACATTCAATCCATCGAAGGCAAGGCCCGGCTGAGCAATCTGGCCAAACCGCTGATCCGCCAGTTCCCAAAAGGCGTTTATGGCCAACTGATGCTGGACAAGCTCTCTGAGACTCTGGGCATCAGCAGTGAGTCTCTGGATCAGCTGCTCGCGAGCGCACCCCCGGATAAAGGCAGCCAGCCCGAACCATCAGAGGCCGTGATGGCCCCTCAGCCCCCTGCCAGGTCAAGGACAACTCAGCAGCCGGCAGGCCTGAATACCATCCGCAAGTCCGCCAGCCTGAAAGCCATTGAGCTCTTGCTGCGCAATCCTGAGATAGCGCTGACTGTTCAGGCTGAGCTTGAACCCCTGCGCCATGCGGAGGACGAAGCCCGCAAACTGCTGCTTACCTTGATCGAGAAAATACGCAGGGAGCCGGCAACGGAGACCTACCACCTACTCGGCTACTGCTATGGCACGCCCCTCGGTGGCCAGCTGACCCAGTTGCTGCAGGCAGAAAAAATTACCCCCCAGGAAGGCGTCGAAGCGGAATTCACTCAAATACTTGACAATATATTGTCAGATATCAGCCAAAAACTGCACCTGCTGAAATTGAAAGATGAGCTCAAATCCCGCGTCTCCGAAGCGCCCGCGCCAAATCCAGACAGCGTCTGAGCTGTCCTAAATTCACCGAAAGTCGATATACATAATTACCGCCCACCGCTATAATGCGCGGCTCGCTTTTATTTACCCATTTTGCGTCCCTGTGCCTGCAGGGGAGATGAGAATTTATGGCCGAAGTTATTGCACCACAGTCCAGCCTGAAGTCACTGATCGCCAAAGGAAAGGAGCAGGGCTACCTGACCTATTCAGAGGTCAATGACCACCTGCCGGATACCATCTCTGATCCGGATCAGGTTGAAGACATCATCCAGATGATCAATGACATGGGCATCAAGGTGTTTGAGACCGCACCCGATGCCGATTCTCTGATTCTGAATGAAGACGACAGTGATAATGGCGCTGACGAAGTGGCAGCGGCTGAAGCAGCCGCCGCACTGGCTGCGGTCGAAAACGAGGCCGGCCGCACCACAGACCCGGTGCGGATGTACATGCGAGAAATGGGCACTGTTGAACTGCTCACCCGGGAAGGCGAAATTGTCATCGCCAAGCGCATCGAAGAGGGGCTGCGCGAGCTGATGAAGGCTATGGCGCTGTTCCCCGGCACCGTAGAGCACGTACTCAATGAATATGCACTGATCGACACTGAAGAGCGGCGGCTCAGCGATCTGATCACAGGCTACCTGGACAACACGGACGACATCCCTCCTCCCGCCATGAGCGGCGCTGCCGCGCAAAATTCGTCTGACGATGACAATGACGACTCCGACATGGATGACGACAGCGAAGACGAAGCAGCTACCGGCCCTGATCCGGAAGAGGCTGCAATCCGCTTTGCTGAACTGCAGAAACAATTCGTCAAAACCAGCAGATCCGTCGCCAGAAACGGGCGCGACCACGCCAGAGCCAAGGCTGAACTGGAAAAACTCGGAGAGCTGTTCAAATCATTCAAACTGACGCCGCGTCAGTTTGACCCGCTGCTCAGCCACATACGTGCTGTACTGAGCCGCCTGCGCCGTCACGAGAAAATGGTTATGACCCTTGCGGTTCGACATGCCAAGATGCCCCGCAAGATCTTCATAGAGACTTTCCCGGGCCACGAGGTCAACGAAAAGTGGATTAACCAGCACATTAAGGCCAAAGCAGCCTACTCAGAGCTGCTGGTAAATGTAAAAACTGAGGTGCTTCGGGCACAGAAGAAGATTCGACTGCTCGAAGAAGAAACCGGGCTCACGGTTGCAGAAATCAAGGACATCAACCGACAGATGTCGATCGGCGAAGCTAAGTCGCGCCGTGCCAAGAAAGAAATGGTTGAGGCCAACCTGCGACTGGTGATCTCGATCGCGAAGAAATACACGAATCGGGGCCTGCAGTTTCTGGACCTGATCCAGGAAGGCAATATCGGCCTCATGAAGGCCGTGGACAAATTCGAATACCGCCGCGGATACAAGTTTTCAACCTACGCAACCTGGTGGATTCGTCAGGCGATTACCCGCTCGATTGCCGATCAGGCACGCACGATCCGTATACCGGTGCACATGATCGAAACGATCAACAAACTCAACCGGATTTCCCGACAGATGGTGCATGAGAAAGGGCGCGAGCCTACACCGGAAGAGCTTGGCGAGCGCATGGACATGTCGGAAGACAAAGTCCGCCGCGTACTGAAAATCGCCAAAGAACCGATCTCAATGGAAACCCCGATCGGTGATGATGAAGATTCGCATCTGGGTGATTTTATCGAAGATGCCAATGTGGACTCACCGGTGGATTCCTCCATCGATGAGGGTCTTCGGGAAGCCACTAAGGACGTGCTCGGTAGCCTCACCGCCAGAGAAGCGAAGGTGCTGCGTATGCGATTTGGTATCGACATGAATACCGATCACACCCTTGAAGAAGTCGGCAAACAGTTCGACGTGACCCGTGAGCGAATTAGACAGATCGAAGCGAAGGCGCTGAGAAAACTGCGTCATCCCACGCGCTCTGATCATCTGCGCTCATTCCTGGACGAATAAAGACAATAAACCGAAATCTGTAGAGCACGCTTCGGTGGTGCGGGCTGAGCCCGCAACCGCAGAAGTTTCTGCTCCATAAGCTGAACGGAGAGAAGACGATGAGCGGTGTCGCCATAGAAGGCAAGGTCATTCTGATTACCGGAGCCAACCGGGGTATTGGCAAAGCCCTCGCGAGCAAGGCATTGGAACTGGGCGCGAAGAAGGTCTACGCCACTGCGAGGGACGAATCCAAGCTCGCTGAAGTGAAGGCCCTTGATAGCGACCGCGTTGTGACCCTGGCGCTGGATGTCACCAATCAGGAACAGGTCAGCGCGGCCGCGCAAGCTGCCAGCGACGTTGAAATCGTCATCAACAACGCCGGCATGGGAACAGGCGCCCAACTGATGGCGGACGATGTGGTTGAGAAATCCAAACTGGAAATGGACGCCAACTTTTATGGCCCGATGCGCATGGGCGTGGCATTCGCGCCCATTCTGAAGGCCAATGGCGGTGGCGCCATCGCAAACGTGCTGTCGGTAGCCGGGCTGGTTAATTTCCCGTTCGCTCCAACCTACTCGACCTCCAAAGCGGCAGGACATTCTCTGACTCAGGGCCAACGCGCGGTGCTGGCCGGCCAGAACACACTGGTATGCGGCATTTATCCCGGCCCAATCGACACGGACATGACGGCCGGCATGACCGTAGAAAAAGGGTCAACAGAGGAAGTGGCTATTGCCGTGTTTGAAGGTCTGGCGCAAGGCACTGAAGAGATCTTCACCGACAACATGGCCAGAGGGCTCGCTCAGGGCATGAAGGCAGACGCCAAAGCGGTAGAGAAGTCCATCGCCGCACAGTATCAGAACGTGCGATAACATCAGAAAAAGTTTGGGCCTATAGCTCAGTTGGTTAGAGCGCCGGACTCATAATCCGTCGGTCCCAGGTTCGAGTCCTGGTGGGCCCACCAACTAAATCAATAAGTTACACCTCCCTCGCAGTCACCTTTCCATGGGCGTGGACCAAATTTGTACCATTTCCCTCTTAGGAAAATTGCGCTAGATCTACGCTAAGGTTGATCTATATATTTTCGGTTATTGAAAGTAACCCAAATAAAAAAAAGCGTGATAATTGTCCCTACAACCAAAGTACCGAAAGTTAATGATCTTGAGAGACCAAATAACTCATAACCCCCCTCTACCTCTGCTCCTGCGAGAGCAATCATTTCGGAGAGGTATCTAAATACGGCTCCTTGGGCTAACAACCACCGACTCAGCATATTTACCGAGAACACTGTATACATCACAGCCATCAATATACTAAAGCCCTTAGTGAGAGTACGGGAGCCAAGATGACAAGCGATAATTACAGCGAAGGTTGCGCTTATCCAAAAATCAAAGAATCGGTCTTGCGTGCTAAGTGTCAAATAGAACAGCTGAACTGATTCGTATAGCGATAGTGATCCACTTTCAGGCATATCTTTTTCCCTCTCAGTTTTTGGTAGCCAGTTGTGTAGACAATACCAACAGTGATTCCTATTTAGTGATCACCGATGAGACGCACGAGCATGGCAATGAGTACAATCTTCGGGATAACGAACTTTAGACGAGCAATATTTACATACCTATATTACCGCCGCCTGGACGCTGAATTATATGAACAGTGCCTGCAACATGAGTGATGGTCAGGTCGACAATGGCGAGAGAGGACTGGGCTGTGCCTTACTTTGTAGCAGTGCCGCTGCCACTCCTGCTGTCAGCGACATGAAAATTTTGCGGTTTGCATTCATGGTTAATCCCTAGACTCGGTATCCATTGTCATGCACATAGTCGTAAGTGATGTTATTGACACTTGTGGTGCCGCTACCTCGCATTGCGATCACTAATTCACGGTTTACCAAATCAAGTACTCGTTCGACACCAGCCTGTCCGAATGCACCCAGTCCGAAGCAATAGGGCCTTCCGAATCCAACAGCAGATGCTCCTAGTGCCAATGCCTTAAATACATCGGTGCCACGGCGAAACCCGCCATCGACAATAACCGGAATGCGCCCACTTACTGCTGCAACAACTTCCGGCAAACATTCGATGGTGCCGCGACCAGTCTCCACGGAGCGACCGCCATGATTGGAAACGATTATTCCGTCGGCGCCATACTCCACAGCAAGTGCCGCATCTTCGGCGACTTCGATGCCTTTGATAATGACATTCATGTCAGTGACCTGTTTCATGCGACCAATAACATCCCAGGTCAGGGACGGATCAGTAAGTCGCGCACCGCGCATGTCGAGACCTTCAAACATTGGTTTGGCCTGACCGCGATGACAGTCTAAGCAATTTCGATCATCTTCACGAAATAGTCTCGACTGGGTTTCAGTATTGCGGCGACCTGGTAAATCAATCGTAAGACAAACAGCGGTGGCGCCCGCGGCTTCTGCTCGCTGTAACATCAAAACGGTGTTTTCCCAACGATCAGTGGAATACAGCTGGTGCCAGATAGGTGCTCCTCGTGCTTCTGCTACGTCTTCTATGCGAGTTGAAGATTGGGTGGAGAGAATCATGTGATGACCTTTCGCAGCCGCCGCTCGGGCTGTGCCCAGTTCAGCGTCCGAATGATAAGCTCCCTGGGAGCCCACCGGGCAGAGGAAGATTGGTGAATCTGCCTGAACACCAAGCACATTGACCGTTGTATCAACTTCACTTACATCAACGAGTCGCCGTGGCTTGATCTGGAATCGGCTAAATCCGTCCCGATTTGCCTGCAGGGTTTCATCACTGTCCACCCCTGTTGCCAGATAGCCAAAGTGGGCTGGAGGAATGCGTTCCCTGGCCAGAGCTTCCATTTCAAACACATTGATAACATCGCGGGGATCGGTCAGTCGCTCGCCAAGAGTTTCTTCTACTTCCTGAGCGAATGCACTGTAACTCGTTAACAAGGGACTGGCTGCCAGATACTTCAGAAACTGTCTGCGATAGGTCATGGGCTCTCCGAAAATGCCAGATCATGGCTTGGCTGTTAATTTTTATTGGTGTAGGTCACGTCAATTGACGTAGCCGGATTAAGGTCCTCGATCGGATCGGTCATCAAGCCCGCGGGAAACTCGACACGCACAGGATTAGCGGTCGTATCGAGACAGAGCTCATGGTTGTTATCGCCATCACGCAGGTCAGCCACTGCGAAGGGTGAAATCGCCGTCAACTCTCCTGCATCGTTTTCAATGAAGACTCTGTAGGCGATGCGTTCCACGTCATCAATTTCACCACCGCCTGGCTTGGTAATGCCTCCCGCCCAGACAACACGCAGCACCTGTTGCGTAGACTCCGGGCAGCCGTCACCCGGAGCGCCGAACCTCCGTCCGGTAGACTGGTCCTTGCCGAGGTCCCACTGACTTTCCGGCACGATCTCTGCGTAAATCAGTGTGGGACCATCCTCCATTGGTATCACCGTCGCGCTGCTATCACGGAAGTTGATAGACCCGTCAATGGATAGCAGGTTACCGATGATATCGACTCTCACCGGCTGGTTCTCGGCTGAGCCATATTCGCCAATGAGCAATATCGTGCGCAACTCGCCAACATCTAGGGCGGGCATAGGCGTCACACACACGAGACTGCCTGTGCTGCCGTCAGCCCTGGTGATCCTGAAATCCCCGGCCTGCAAGGTGCTTGTGTCGATCTGATGAGAAAACACCACTGGCATACCGTCGCTACCCGCGGCGCCCTCGCAAATAAAACGGTTAGCCAACGGGGGGAAGGCATTATCCGCTCCGAAGAACGCCGACAGTGGCCTAGCGTCAATGCCCTCGACCTCCGCACTGGGCGGCACGGTGGTCTGGGTGGTATCAGCCTGTTCGTACTTGGCTTGTTCAGCGGCAAGCGAGCAAGCACTTGCGAACAGGAATACAAGCAGCACAGGATAAATAGGTTTCATATTTGGTTTCGACTCCTTCTTATAAGAAGTTTTAGACTAATGAGCTGATTTCCATTCCCTCAACTAATCTAATCTATTTCACGATAACCTGATGGGGTGTATTCGATAGAACTTGGAAAATCCAATTCCTCAATCTTTGAGTGCCCCACGAAGACAGCATCCTCGGAGGCCCTGGTTGATCCGTAGCGTCGCATAAAGTCATTCTCGGACGCGAGATCGGGTAGTTGACCGGTCAGCGCCAGCCGAATGACTTTCGCTACTTCTTCGGGTTTGTCACGCTGCGGATAATGTCCAGCCGTGGGCAAGACCCAGAAGCTACTTTGCGCCTGCCTATCATTTAAATAGGTATCCCAGACATGATGAGCAATTCGAGGTGGATTCACGTTATCGGCCAGCCCCCATAGATAAGCGACGGGAACTGGGCTACGCGGTAGATTTTCCAACCAGCGCACTTCGTTCGCCTGGCGCTCTAAAAGGTAGCGACCAACATAGATCAAGGAAACATTACCCTGCTTGAATGCGAAGATATCGGAATAGGCAAGCGATTCCGGCTCTCCCTCGGTGCGCCGTGCCTGCGCCGCACGGGAAGCAAGCATTCGGTCGGCAGTGGCGGTATCGAGCATTCTCAATTGACCGGGCGACAGATTGGCCAGCGGCAGAAACATGCCACTGTTTGATAGAAAATGATAATTAACCGTATAGCCCGGGTTTGGGTTGTCCAGGTAATTACCGAGAAATGCTAATCCGATGCTCACACCCCGGTCATGGGTATAGAGCGCGAAGTCTTCAAACCCAACTACTTCGCGAACGAAATAGTCAATGATCTCTGCATTCTCCGCCAACATGTAGTTGTAGCCATCTAGCGGTTTATCTGAGAAACCGGAACCCGGAAAATCCAGCGTGGCGATATGATACTCGTCTTCCAGAAACGGGATTATCTTGTAATAGTCAAAACTGGAATTCGGGAAACCATGGATCAATACCAGCTTCGGTTTAGTCTCGTCTCCCCAGGTCCGGTAGAAAACATTGACCTTCTTGGCGTTGTTGTCTTCTGTAGTCGATGTCCATTCGAAATAATCGCCGCCCTGATACCAAGCTCGAGCTAAGTCGGAATAGAAAACGAAATCATCATCTTGTGCCAGCGCAACCTGGAAGCAAAATGCGATGAAACAATATGGAAATAATTTGCGCAGTGCAGTCATGAGTATTACCTAATGCTCGGTTGTTAATGAATTGCCGAATCGGTTTAGCGATCCGCCAAGCGCCCACCGCCACCAAGCTGATAGTACACAATAGGAATAAAATCTGCCGGGCCCCAGCCGGGGTCATCTGTCCATTTGGCGTCATAGGCTGCAGTTGGTTGCGCTGCAATCACTTCGTGTAATTTTTTCCCTTCTCGAATCAATTTCAGAACTTGCCCCTGGATATCGAGAATCATGTCACGGAATTCTATAAGCTCCTTTCGACCAACTACTTCGAGGCCGTGCCCAGGTATGACCTTAGTTCCAGGACCCGCTATGTCAATTGCCATATCCATCGCCGCCACTGTTCCTCTCAAGGTTCCTCCGTTGTAAACATCGATAATTGGATAGCTGGTAGTGCGATACACATCACCCAAATGCAAGACGTCAGACTCGGGAAAGTAGACGAAAATGTCCCCATCAGTATGAGCGGGAGGCACCTTGAAAGCGCGAACCTCTTCTCCGTTAAGATGGAAATTCAACGTATCGTTGAAAGTGATTGGCGGTCTAGCCGCTGTTGGCTGTTGCGGAGCAAAACTGCCACCTGCCCTCGGAAAATGACTCTTTTCTTCCAAAAATCGAAGACGCGTGTTGTCATGGGAAAAGATTAGCACACCCCTATCAGCAAGATTCGCATTGCCGCCTACATGATCGATATGTATATGGGTGTTTACGAGAAACCGAATTTCTTCGTCAGTTACCTTTCCAACCGCCTGTACCACTTTCTCTGTCAAAGGCGCGAATAGCGAATCGACTAACAACACACCATCGGGGCCTAGCTGAACACCTATATTACCCCCACCACCTGGGCGCTGTATCATATAGACACTGCCGGCTACGGGGGCAATTGAAAGTTCAACATCAGCCAAACCAACTTGGCCAGACGAGTAGTTTGATAGTGGAAGAAGTATGAAAAATGTAGTGAGTAATCTACTGAATTTCTGCAGGTTGAGTCTACTGATCAAATTCAGTTCTGGCGTTGTATCAATCATCTCTTTATCTCACTAGCATTCCACCTGCATCAACCTATCAGCATGATGCTATTTCGTCGCCAGTAACTCCGACTAAATATATTATATGCCGCTTTTATCGGGACTTTTTTGCGGTACCTGTATCGCTATTCACACCTTTGCTAAATTAAGAGGCTTCCGTCTCTTTAGATTTCTATGCCGACCATTTGTCTAAATGCAACTGAATTAATTCAATGAGTGTGCCATCGGGATCGATGCAAATCGCGATTTCGGCCATTCCACCCCTTGTTGTCTGAGGTGGGCTTATGAAATTGACGTTCAATCTGACGAGCCTCTCATAATCTGATGCCAGATTAGGAGAACCCAGACACACCCGCACCAAACCCAAATCAGCATTATCGAGCGGCTTCGATTGGGCTAAATCGTCGTATTGCGTAAGATCAAGTTTTGGGAATCCATTTCCGAGTTGCATAATGCAAGCTCGGCCGGATAAGTTGTTTGGAAGCCCCAATGCCGTGCTACTGGCACTGTCAACTGGCCTTGAAGCGGGGTCCGCAACCAGCCCTAAATAGGGTATTGCGGGCATAAATACTTCAAAACCTAGTTTTTCATAAAACTCAATTGAAGAATCTAGATTACTAACATTTATATTGATGTGTCCCCAACTAAGATCTACGTCCTGGCCTTTCAATTGCGAATCCACTGATACCTGAGCAGAGACCGTAGAATTAACAAAAAGCGGACTAGCAGCCAAGAATTTTATAAGTTTTCGACGAATACTCATCCAGAGTGAACTTCTCTCTTAATTTGTTCCCTTAGCAAATCAATGTCGCCCAGATTCTCAATGTTCCATCTTTTTTTGGGTGGTCTAAACCTAACGTTATGTATCACCCGCTGCAGCTTATCTGCTTGTAGCTCAACTAATTCTTCGTGGGCGGGATTCTCTAAATAAGTTCTTGCCGGTTTCTTTCGGCCCATTATCCACTCCTACTTAACTCATCGAGTTTAATGCGTGGACCGCCTCGGAAGCACATAAACTCCGCTGGGGACAGCCGGTGGAGCTAAGCTGAAGTATTAACCGAGGGCAATCCATGAAATCTCGCTGCGATCAAGCCGTTCATATATCGTATCTAGGTTGGCTCTACACTTTACGTGCCACAGGAGGGGCCTAGTTCCTCCTAAGAGGATTTTTTTCCTACCACGGGCAAATTCCCCATTGGGGAGGCTAGGCCACCGTCTAGCGTATTATCCTTCAATTCGAACGACACGCTCATTGAGCCTTGTTGTGTTTGCATAGAGAAAGATAGGGCGTTTCCGTCAAAGTTGACGCCGGACAACGTGTTTGATCCCGCTGGGCCTACCCAAGTTCCACCCAGCTCATCTCCGTCTTCAGATATTGTAAGGCTGATTGGAACAGTTTGCCCCTGTACTGATAGTTCTAGACTCCATTGACCTACAATTGCCGAATTATCAGCCGCAAAAATTCCTCCACTAATTAGCAACAGGGGTAAATAGGCTAACTTAACAGTGTTTTTCAAAACCATTGGAAAACTCCTTCGAAATTGTTATTTGATTACCAAAAATACGGTTTTTGGCTATACAGGCAAGACGTTACTTCAACTTAGACGTGAAGCAAGCAGACAAGTCACTGACATGTCGCTCTAATTCAATGTGGCATGCGTGGGAGATCATAGACTTGCGGTGTTGCCGCTCTAGAATTTCGGAAATAGTGCCAGCTAGTTAAACTTTATTTCCTCGTAACTTCTTAGCTGCAAAATTAGATTCGAAGGATCAATTAAATCCCATGTAGTAGCAAAAAAGCCCTCATCCGCCTCAATCAGATCGGTGTACGTATTTGTCGTAGTTTCGAATTTACCGCTACATTCAGGGTAT
>Ga0181574_10000685_pt1 | contig 31749 bp, 48 predicted proteins | sample 101ome_24_FD_145600 | JGI IMG/M metagenome (GOLD analysis project Ga0181574, IMG submission 145600) | Coastal salt marsh microbial communities from the Groves Creek Marsh, Skidaway Island, Georgia - 101410AT metaG (spades assembly) | ecosystem: Environmental > Aquatic > Marine > Intertidal zone... | reverse complement strand
TGATATATCTAAACACAGACCAAGGAAGATTTTATGGCAGAATATGTAAGTCTGAAGTTGAATCAGTAAAATACATATCGGATACTAAAAATATAATAGACCGAGGACACGGAATGGTATTAATTCCACTGGATTATGAAATGAAATTTCATGGAGAAAATGATGCTTTTAGAGATGATTCTTTCAAAGATATGTGGTTGTATAATTGGGTTAGAAATGTAGAAAATAACACATCAATGCATTTTTCTGAACCATTTTATATTCTATATGGATTAGATTTCTTAGAAAGAATAAATAGTTTTTGTTTTGAACGAGATATTTTATTAGAAAATATAAAATTTGAAGAATTTACATATAATCACGGTAACAATTATATTTTATATCACGATGACCAAGAAAATCATCTTAGAGGCGGATTACATAAAAGTACTAAAATTAAATTCGAACATTATATTCCAGATACTAAATACGTGAATTTAAATCAACAATCTAAAACATTTTTTGACTATATAAAAATACTACAACATTCTAAGGAAATACATCTTGTGGACTCCGTATGGGCGGCCTTTTGTTATCAAATAGATGCTAGCATGAGATTGTTGGAACATATAGACATCACGGTCTACTGTCAACGGGGCCATAATGCATTATTTTCTAAACCCGTATTATTAAATAATTGGAAAATATTATAATGAAAGCGGCGTTGATTATGTCAGGGTATCTGAGAGGATTTAGAGAAACTTTGCCAAATATACAAAAAAATATTATTGATAAGTTTGATTCAGTTGACGTATATGTTCATATAACTAAGAATGAATTACAACACGATAGATATTACAACCCATCAAATTTAGATGATGATTTACATTTGATTGAAGAAAAATTAAATCCAATTTGTTTGTTAATTGAAAATAATATAATTGATAACAATAGTTTGTATAATAATTGGTCGAAGTTGTATAAACTCAATCAAATGCGAGTTCAAAATGAAATATTAATGGGCGAGAAATATGATGTAGTAATAAGATTTAGACCAGACATGAATATATTATCTTCTGATTTGTTTTGTTGTGAATTAGATAATGTGTTATATATACCCAAGGATGCTAAGATTGATAAAAATAAATTGATACGTGAAAATGACAATTATATATGTGATATATTTTGTTTTGGTAAATCGGACATCATGACAGAATACTTTAATTTTTATAATAATTTAGATGAGTTGGTAAATAAATATGGTGTTATATCGGAAACATTGATGTTTAACTATCTTGTCCATCATAAAATTCCATATGATTTGATAGATGTTAATTATGATGTTATATTATCAAAATGTAATATATTTGGTATTAGTGGAGATTCTGGTAGTGGAAAAACTACATTGGCTAATAATTTAAAATTATTTTTTTCTAATTCATTTATTTTAGAAGGTGACCGTTATCATAAATGGGAACGTGGAAGTGACAACTGGGAAACATTAACTCATTTAAATCCCACATCCAATTATATTTCAAAAATGCATGACGATGTTTTCAACTTAAAATTGGGAAAATCTATATATCAAGTGGATTATGATCATAAAACTGGTAAATTCACCGAGCCAGAGTTTATACCATCTAATGAAACAATTATATTGTGTGGATTGCATAGTAACTATCAACCAAACGAGTATGTATATAATTTGCAGATTTTTATGGACACCGACCCGGTTTTAAAAACAAAATGGAAATTACATAGAGACGTAATTGAACGTGGTCATTCTGAACAAAATGTTTTGAAACAAATACGTGATAGACAAGAAGATTATGTCAAATATATATTGCCACAACGAGCTAGCTCAGACCTCATTGTCAACTATTTTTCGAATCAATTTGATAATTTATGTTTACGTTTGTACATAAATAATAAATTTGATGTTTCTTCGTTATTAACTGCATTTTCAATAGTTGAACCTGTCGTAAGTCATGAAGAAGGATTTATTACTTTTACATTTAATGAGTACAAATATGTTGAGTTATGGAATCGTGATGATGTGGTTGCATTTAACAATTTTTATGATTATATTATTTTTTCTATTTTACACATTAACAATCTAAGGAATTGATTATGTACATTCCCGAAAAACTTAGTTTATTAGTATTTGTTATTAATTCAAAGGAGACAATCAGATGAATGATAGTGGTGATATACTAACACAAATTTCTAATGAAAATAATCTTAATAAAATTGATCAATCTGACTATGACAAATTTAATAATTTTATCTTTTCCAAAGATATTAAATTAATGGGAAAAATGTTGTACAGATTCAACTATTTTTTAGAAACTAAACATTTGCCTGGTGATATAGTTGAATTGGGAGTTTTTAAAGGGTCTGGAGTATCTACATTTTCTAAATTCATACAAATATTTTGTCCAAATTCAAATAAAAAGGTTGTTGGGTTTGACATATTTAATGTTGAGCTTGCCAAAGATATTTTGAATAATGATGGTGAAATTGACCAAAAGAATATGATGGCGGTTTACGACAGAGTTGAACACGAAGATTTAACCTATAATTCTGTTTATGATAGATTAATACAAGCAAATATCCAAGAAGATAAGTTTAAATTAATTTCTGGTGATGTACATCAAAGTATTCCGACCTTTTTGAAAGAAAATCCCGGTTTCAGAATATCTTTACTTTATGTTGATTTAGATTTAGACCGTCCGGTTTATGACAGTCTGGTCGGATTATGGGATAGAATTTTGCCCGGTGGGGTAATATTGTTTGATGAATATGAATATCATAAATTTAGTGAAAGTGATGGGGTTGATAGATTTCTTAAAGAAAGAAATATTGAGTTTAAGTTACAAAGCACCGATTGGGTGGCACCAACCGCATTTTTACGCAAAGAAAATTTTTAGGTTATACGTATGAACCTTTTACAAATTTCTAATATATTGAAACATTATGTGGTTGGATCTGAGGGTAATATTTCCAAACGACAAGAAAATTCTTTTTTGATAAAATCAAGTGGAGCTAGATTAGATATGCTAACTGAAGATGATCTAGTGCTTTGTGATTTAAATCAGATTGATATATCAAAATATGAAAAAAAACCTAGTATGGAATATAATTTCCATGCCTTGTTATATAATATGAACTCTGATATAAATTATATTATTCATACACATCCCATTAATGTTATGAAAATAGTTTGTTCTCCTTTAATTAAAAAATTTTCTAACGTTAGATTTTTTCCAGATCAAATTGTTTATAATGAACGTAAATCATGCATTGTTCCATATGCACACCCCGGCAAAAAATTATCTGATCAAATTGAAAGATTTATAAAGATCTTTATTGATGAAAATAATTTTTTTCCAAATACTATATTGTTAAAGAATCACGGTTTAATTACTGTTGGTAATACTTTAAAATTTACGATTACTTCGACTCAAATTTGTGAAAAATCTGCTGAAATATTTTTAAACAATATTGATTTAGATTTACTTAGTGAGGTTGAAATTAATGAGTTGCTACTGGATGATAATGAAATGTATAGGAGAAATATAATATGAAAATACTATATGTTGATATAGATGAAACTATTTGTATGACACCATATTCTGATGGAAAATCAGGCAGATATAGAGATTATCATAAATCTGTTCCGATAGAAAAAAATATAAATAAAATTAATAAATTATATGAAAATGGACACACCATAGTTTATTGGACATCGAGGGGTAGCAGAACACAGTATGATTGGTATGAATTAACTTATGAACAATTAAACGAATGGGGAGTTAAATTTCATGAATTGCGTGTAGATAAACCATTTTATGATTTTTTTATAGACGATAAGACTTTACGAATAGAGGAGGATATAAATTTATGAAAATAATTTCACACCGGGGAAATATTGATGGTCCGCGTGAAAAAAAAGAAAATAGACCCTCATATATAGATTGTGCTATGAATTTAGGATATGACGTAGAAGTCGATATTAGATATGAAAATAATAATTTTTGGTTGGGCCACGATACACCAGATTATAAGATAGAACATACTTGGATGAATTTAAGAAAAGAAAAACTTTGGTTCCATTGTAAAGATTTGTTGTCTTGTATTAAATTATTAGAAATCGGAATCAACTTTAAATATTTTTGTCATACTAATGATGATTTTGTTCTAACTAGCACTAACCATATTTGGGTTCATGATTTGTCCGACATTATAAATGATAAATGTATAATACCTTTATTAGACAGAAAGTCCACTTTGGATCAAAAAAATCATAAAATTTATAATCCTTATGCGGTGTGTACTGATTATCCGAGGTTGATAGTATGAATAAGATGCAGTTGGTTATCCCAATGTCTGGAATTGGTAAAAGATTTATAGATAGTGGTTATTTTACCCCGAAGCCCCTTATTTTGGTAGATGACAAACCTATTATACAACACGTAGTGGAGTTATTTCCAAATATCGAAAAGGTAACTTTTATTTGTAATAATTTACATTTAGAAACAACTGACATGAAAGACATTTTAAAAAGTATAAAACCTTCGTGTCAAATAGTTTCAATTGATCACAAAAAATTGGGTCCGGTGGACGCCGTACTTCGTGCAAAAAATTACATTGATGACGAATTGGAAACCATCGTTAGCTATTGTGACTATGGAACAGTCTGGAATTTTGAGAAGTTTATGGAGGACATACGTTCGACATCGGCTGACGGTGCAATTGCTTGTTACAGAGGGTTTCATCCACATATGTTGGGTTCGGATAATTATGCATTTTGTAAAGAAGAAAATAATAGATTAATTGAAATAAAAGAAAAAGAACCATTTACTAATAATAAAATGGAAGAATATGCTTCAAATGGAACTTATTATTTTGGTTCCGGTAAACTTATGAAACAGTATTTTTCGGAATTAATTGATTTAGACATCAATGTAAACGGAGAATATTATGTAAGCATGGTTTATAATTTGATGGTTCGTGACGGATTACGGGTAAATATATTTGAAATAGAAAAAATGCTTCAATGGGGAACTCCGTATGATTTTGAGGTCTATAAATATTGGTCAGATTATTTTTCTAAAATACAAAAATCGGGTGTTCCAAAAATGGAAGATTCTATGTCAACTTTAATTTTACCGATGGCCGGACACGGAAGTAGATTTTCGGAAGAAGGATATGATATCCCAAAACCATTTTTGGAAGTTGATGATTATCCCATGTTTCTTCAGGCCGTCAATTGTTTGCCAAAAACAAAAAAGGCTGTTTTTATAGCATTAGAAAATCATTTATCTAAATATGATATTGATAAGTCATTGGATGGATTATATGAAAAAAATACCGTAGTCGGTATACCAAATGTAACAGATGGTCAAGCGATAACTTGTAAGATTGGACTAGAATCTGTTAATTTAGATTTAAATTCACCGATTATGATATCTGCGTGTGATAATGGAGTATACTATGATGTTGACAAATACAATAAATTGTTGTATAATAATAATGTAGATGTAATTGTTTGGAGTTTTAGAAATAATCCAACAAGTAAAAATAATCCAAATATGTACTCTTGGCTGGATGTGGATGGGGAAGATAATATAAAAAATGTTTCTTGTAAAAATTTTATATATGATGATCCATTAAAAACCCACGCTATAATAGGAACTATGTTTTTTAGAAAAGCTAAATATTTTATTGATGGTTTGGAAAAAAATTATACAAATAACAACACAACTAATAATGAATATTATGTAGATGATGTTATTAATAGATGTATAGAGTCTGGATTGAGAGTTAAAGTATTTGAAGTAGAACATTTTATTTGTTGGGGTACGCCTGACGATTACAGAACATATTTGTATTGGAAAAACTATTTTGAGAGACAGAATTATGAATAAAAAAGTTTTAGTTACGGGCGGCCACGGTTTGGTTGGATCTGCGATTATCGCCGACCAAAGAGTTGGTCACGAAATTGATTTGCGTGATAGTTCACAAGTAGATTCTATGTATAAATTATATCAACCAACCCATGTGGTTCATTGTGCCGCCAAGGTTGGTGGTGTTGGTGGGAATATGTCGTATAAGGGTGATTATTTTTACGATAACATAATGATGAACACCAATGTCATAGAAGGTGCGAGAAAACACGGTGTTGAAAAATTAATAAATTTTTTATCGGTATGTGTATTTCCAGATGATGTAGAATATCCTCTAACAGAAAATAAAATTCATTTGGGTGAACCACACCACTCAAACAATGCTTATGCTTATGCAAAAAGAATGTCCGACGTTCAAATAAATGCATATAGAGAACAGTACGGGATAAATTATACTTCTGTGATTCCTACTAACATTTTTGGACCCAATGATAACTATTCTTTAGTTCACGGTCATGTAATTCCGATGTTAATTCATAAGCTATATTTAGCACAAAAAAATAATACTGATTTTATAGTATGGGGTTCGGGTAAAGCTAAACGAGAATTTATATTTTCAAGAGATTTAGCCAAAATGGTTGAGTGGGTGCTCTACAATTATGACGAGCCGTCTCCTATTATTTTAAGTACATCAGAAGAAATTACTATTCGTGAAGTGGTTGACATTCTGATAGAATGTTTTAACTTTAAAGGTAATGTAATTTTTGATACAACTAAACCAGAAGGACAATTTAGAAGACCTTCTGATAATTCAAAAATTGTGTCTGGAATGAAAAATTTCACATTCACGCCATTTGAAATTGCAATGAAAGAAAGTGTGGAATGGTTCATTGAAAACTATGAAACTGTGAGGAAATAAATGAAAACTGCATTAGTTACAGGAATCAATGGTCAAGACGGAAGTTATATGGCCGACCTTCTACTTGAGAAGGGTTACAAGGTGTTTGGTATGGAACGTAGAAGTTCTAGGGTCAGTAGAGAAAATATAGAACATTTGATTAATGAATCTAATTTTCAACTACTCAAAGGTGATTTGTCTGACCAGAATAGTCTTCTACGATGTCTAAGAACTGCAGAACCGGATGAAGTATACAACTTCGCGGCTCAGTCGTTTGTTGGTGAGAGTTGGAATACACCAGAACAAACAAGCGACATAACGGGTCTAGGAGCGTTAAGACTCCTTGAGGCTATACGAGAACATACCTCAGAAAATCCTAGTATTAAATTTTACCAAGCATCTTCCAGTGAGATGTTCGGTCGTATGGTGGAGAACCCAGCCACCGAACGTACTCCGTTCTACCCACGGTCGCCCTATGGTGTAGCTAAGTTGTATGCTCACTGGATTACAAAGAACTATCGTGAGAGTTACGATATGTTTGCTGTCAGTGGTATCTTGTTTAACCACGAAAGTGAACGACGAGGTATTGAGTTTGTGACTAGAAAGATTACAGATGGAGTAGCAAGAATCGCCTTGGGTCTAAGTGATAGTATCAGTCTGGGCAACCTTGACGCTAAACGAGATTGGGGTTACGCTCCTGACTTTGTTGAAGCAGCTTGGATGATGTTACAACAGGATACTCCCGATGATTATGTTATTGCTACGGGTGAGACTCGTAGTGTCAGAGAGTTCCTTGATGCTGCCTTTGCAGCGGTTGACATCACCGATTGGACTACTTATGTAAAACAAGACCCTCGTTATTTCAGACCGGCTGAAGTTGATGTACTCAGGGGTGACTACACAAAAGCAAAAACCGAATTGGGTTGGGGACCAAGAACAGACTTTAATACTTGGGTCCAACTAATGGTGGAGAATGACATTCATCTATTACAACAATGAAAGACATTTTTGAATATCTACAAAACAATATAACCGTAATTGGATTATCTGCTTCTGCTGGCACAGGTAAAGACTATGTTGGTAAACTCATAAAACAATATGGGTTCCATAACATATCACTTGCCTGGCACTTCAAGATTCAATGTATATCCCACGGGGAAGCAACATACGAGGAAGTATTTGACACCAAACCTCCAAGAGTCCGCAGACTCCTCCAGATACTTGGAACAGAACAAGGTCGTGATGTGTGGGGTGAGGATATCTGGGTCAATACTATGTTTGCTTGGATGGCCTTGTATCACAAGGATTGGGGTATAGACAAGTTTGTTATCCCCGATGTCAGATTCCCGAACGAACTCAGAGCAATACAAAAACTGGGTGGACGGGTCTATCGTATTACTGGTGACCGACTAGGTGACCTCACCGAAGAAGCGTGGTCACACGCCAGTGAACAATCACTAACAGACGATATGGACTTGTATGATGGTTTCATTAACAACAACCAAGGGTCAAACCTTGACGAACAATTAACCTCTATTTTACAGGAGACGAACTATGCCAAAGTGGCACCAATGGATTAACGACGATAACGAAGAATTAGTTGACGATTACCAAACTTTCAAGAAGATGCCTAGAAAACAGCAGAACGAAGAATATAGTCCGACGAAACGAAAAGAAAGTTTGAGGGTGCCCAGACCAGACAAGGAATAGTCTCTTAAAGAATACTTATATAAAAGTATTCAAAGGAGACTATTATGAAACTAGAAGTTCTTAGATTTAGTTCGCAGGATGACTCATCACTAGGTGCATTATTTGATGTAACCGATGGTCGTAGATTCTTAGCATTCACATTAGAAGATGAATACAGAGAAACCAAAGTAGCAGGTGAGACAAGAGTTCCTGCCGGAACATACAAGATTACCCTAAGAACCGTAGGCGGTTTCCACGGCAAGTATGCTGCTAAGTATGGTGATATGCACAAAGGTATGTTATGGGTTCGTGATGTTCCCGGCTTTGAGTATATCTTAATTCATACTGGTAACACCGACGAACACACAGATGGTTGCCTATTGGTGGGTAACACATCACAAGAAAATGTCACCAGAGACGGATTCATTGGTGAGTCTGGTAATGCTTATAAGAGAATCTATCCAGATATCGCAAAGGTATTGGTCGATGGTGGTGAAGTAACAATTACATATGTGGACTACGATACCCCAGCTTAATTATGAAAACATTATTAGAAGGGATTATTGAAGGATTTGTTAGAGAATATACCGACGCCGAAAAACAAAAAATTGGCATACCTCTTGATGCCTTCTCGAAGGGTGGGAAATGGTACCAAGGGGATTGGCCCAACGAAAAGTATATTGGTAAAGTTGTAAACGGTCGATTCGTGCGAGTTGGGTCGGAACCAGAAGATACCCAAGATGGTGAAACAGATTCTCAGGCAGGTACAGACCAAGACAACCAAGATGGTACAACGGGTACTCAAGGGGGTCAAGATGGTGAAACGGGTTCAGAAGACGAACCAGAAGACAAACCAACTGGAGATGGGAAAAATTGGAGAGAGTTGGCCGCCGAATTCGGCAACAAAAGTACTATAAAGAGTATTCTAGAAAAGAAAGTTGAGATAAATACTCCAACTGGAAGAACAACAGTGGGTCGAGACGGTACAGAACAACTTGAATATAAAAAGACGAAACTGCCATTCGGTGAGGATGTAGGAACAATCTTAGATATGTTGGCCGACCCCAAGAAGTCCAGAGAGGAAAAACAACAGGCGTTTGATGCCTTTGTAGAAAAATACCAATTGTATTCTGTAGGTCGAGCTGCGGGGGCACAACTATATCATTATGATAGGAAAACAAACGGTAGAACTTATACTTTTGGAAAAAAACCATCAACCCCAACCAAATTTATAGCAGATAGATTTGCTCAACTTGGTTTTCCCCTTCCGACAGATTATCAAATAAGCGATGGTAAAAAAACAGGCCCACGATACGACTTGTTTACATCAGAAGTTATGGTGGGACTAACAGATGACACCCCCGCCGATGCAATAACCATAGAAAGAGATGAAAAAACTGGAAGAGTAACTAGATTTGCAGTTGATGGTAAAGAGGTAAAGTGGATAGATCCAGAAAGAGCAAGAACTCCAGAAAATAGAGTAATTATAGAAATGTATAATCAACAATTACAAGAGATGGGTAAATTAATTAAAGATGGAGAAATACAAGCCCTCGTACTTACAGCCGAACAAGGTTCTGTGAGAGTACAAGAACTTATCAATAAATCTATTGATGCGTTGTCAGATGTGAGTGATGAAGCAAAACAAGCTCATACGACCATAATACAAAAAATGACAGATGCAGAAACTGTTGAAGAATTTGATAATCATGTTCGTGAATATTTTAAATTTCTAACGACATTTGAAGATGAAAATCCGGGCTCCGGTGGTAAAGTTTTAGATATGAGTAAAGCATATTTAACCGAATCAATAGCTATATTGAGAGAAACAAAAAGAGGTTCTACTATTATAATACCAACGGCGTCAGATTTCCCAGTTGGTGACTTTGTCGCATTGGGTAAGAGTCGCGGAGCGGGGAGACTTCCCATGTTGGTCGAAGTAAGCTTGGATGGTGAATCAGCAACTCACCCAGAACTTTCAGACATGGGGTTTGAGTTTGCTTCAATTAAATTTGGAAGTGGAGCAGAATCAGCTCAGTTTGGTAAAATAAAACTACATTCCTATGAGGATAGTGACCGCTATGGGTCTGGGGAAGAAATTAAAAATCTTTTACTAGAGTTGACCGAATCTGGTGAAGGTACTCTGTTTAGTGAATTATTTAATGAAAATAATGAAGACGGATTAAATAGAAATAATCAACGTTTAGAAGAATTATACGGGAAGTTTGGTGATTTGATTTGTAAATATCATGGAGTTGAACCATCTGATGATAACTTGAGTGCAATAAGACAATGTTTTACGTATGGAAGAACACCTGAGACAAATAAAGATGGTATAATAATACCATGTGATAAAGAAGATTCACTTCATCGTGGGAAAAAAGGGCAAGCATCTCTTCGAAAATGTTCAGATGAACAGAAAGACAGATGGGACGCACACAACCAAATGTCAGCAATTATTGATGTCATTAACAACAGTTTTATGAAATCACAAGCATATTCTAATTTAGGTTTCTATAGAAGTGGAACTATAAAAGAAACTACAGGTGGGGTAGACGTTGGTGGTAAAGCAACCCTTTGTCAATCCAAAGGAAATCCGGCCAAAACCATAGAAAACTGTAAACCAAGAATTACGTACGCGGCGGGGATGGTCCCAACCGATGTTTCGGAAATGCCATCTAAAAGAATAACTGGACTTTTGGAACAAGAAATACAACTATCCCCAAGAGAACAACAACTCCAGAAAGAACTTAAAAAGTTGGTCAGAGATATTGCAATAAACAGACTAGGTGATTATGGAAATTAAAGAAATCAAAACGTTATGTTTAATTCGTGTTCCGCCCGGTGATAGATGGAGAGAACCAGATGGTAATGAAGTATTTGAAACTCTTACATTAGGGTTAGAACATATATTCCAAAAGACCGGAGCAAAAGAATACAGGTTCTCAGCAGCCGATGGTGAGATTTATAGTATTGAAGAACACGAATTAGCACCACCCAAACCTAGAACGTATAGTATCTATGGAGATGGGTATTGAGCAGCGTAACGATGAAACCATCCCCAGAACTAATAACCAACGGCGGGTTTGATACGGATACGGATTGGACTAAACAGGGCACCACGCCGGGATGGTCTATTGCAGGTGGTGTAGCTTCCGCAGACAATGACACAAATGCTGACCTTGTACAAGATATTGGTGCCATTCCCGGCAACACATACAGAGTTACTTATACAATATTGAATTATGTAAAGGGAAACGTTGCTGCCGTCATTGGAGGGACGGGCGGTGGCCAAACTCCGGCAAATGGAACATATGTAAAAGATATTATTGCAGGAAGCTTCAACTCAAATTTTCTCATTCGTGGAGGTAGTGACCACCAATTTGATGTAGACAATGTATCCGTAAAATTAATCAAAACAATTGCTAAACCTTCGGCAGAACTAGTAATTAATGGTGGGTTTGATACGGGTGATGATTGGACGGTCGGTGGCGACTGGTCCATTTCAGGTGGAGTGCTTTCGGGAACCGGCACTCAAACAAACACGAGCCAGAACATTGGTCATACTATCGGATTCACCTATCAAATCACCTACACGATTCTGAACTATTCGGCGGGTTCTGTGAGTGTCTATGTGGGTCAAGGTGCTTCGACGGCCCGTTCTGCGAACGGCACGTACACCGAACTCGTCACCCCAGTGAGCAACAACAACCTTGTAATCGACGGACAGGGTGGGGGTTTCACTGGCGACATCGACAACGTATCCGTAAAATTAATCAAAACAATAATTAAATGATTAAACTAGGACGAAGGTTATTTGCATCTGTTAGGAATTTAACTCCCGGCGATTTAATAAGTTTTGGTTACAACGGGAAAGTTAGAACAGGTGTGGTCGTATCTCCCGATTGGAAAGGTAATGTGGATTGTTATGTATTTGATAATCCAGAAGATATGCCAGAAGAACTAGCAGAACATATATTGATGACCACCACTCTTCTTGATAGTGGTGATTTGTATGTAGACTTTGGCAATGAATATGAATTTAAATCATTTAAACAAAATGGTATGTCGGGAATACAACAAATAGAATACTTATTAGAGGAAGAGGAAGAAGAAACAGAAGAAGTTGAAGAAGAAACCATTACAGAAAAGGTCATTGATACAGTTACGGAGGTTACAGACAACCCTAACCTTTACGGTGAGTGATATGGTGGCTAGATTAAACGACAACACAGAACTAACAATGCCGTTACGAAATATAGTTAGTATGGTTTTTGGAACTGCGGTTGCTGTATGGGCTTACTTTGGTATCATTGAACGATTAAATACCATTGAAACATCTATCTTAATGATGGAAAGTGAAGTAGAAAGTAACACAGAATTTCGTATCAGATGGCCCCGTGGAGAGTTAGGTGCTCTTCCAGCGGACGCTGAACAATTTATGATGATTGATTTGTTACGAGAAGAACTTGATGATTTGGAACTAGAAGTAGAAACTGGTAACGCTCCGTATGACCAACAACAAGAATTAACTTTAGAGTGGTATGCAGAGCGTATTAGTGAACTAGAACGCGAAGTTGAACTCTTAAAAGAAAGGAGATAATTATGTGCACTTGCGTAGTTTGTCACTGTGGTAATTGTCCAAACAAATAAGGTTATGTAAATGAGTTATAATCCTTTTAACTATCTTTGGGGAAGAATGATGGCATTCACAGAAATCTTTAAAGATGATAATAGCTGGAATGAAAAAACAGTTATCGGTTTTATGTCATTTGCGGTAATGACTCTTTATAGTATCCTAGACTTAGGAACAGGATTACTTGGTATGGATTTGGCATTACACGAATACATTTATAATTCGTTTCTATACTTGACCGTGGGTTCCTTTGGTATTGCTGGTTTAGAAAAGTTCTCACCAACAGAGAGAGCTAAAGTCGGTCAATCAGAAGAACCTTGACATAAGTTCTAAAAACGGTTATATTAACTAGTTACTTTTATAGGAGGTTTTGTGAAGAAGTATATTCTAATACTGGTCTTACTCTTGACCGGATGTGCCACGTTTCCTGAGACATCATTAGATTGTCCGTGGCCATACACCAATAGTATCTGTGGTGAATCATGAATAAGCACGAACCTAAATTCGTGAAGAAGCCGTGGGGTCACGAACTTTGGATACACAATTCACCAGAGTATTGTGGTAAGTTGTTGGTGTTTCCTAATTTAGGCAGTTCATTTTCTATGCACTATCATTTAAAGAAAGCCGAATCATGGTATGTCCAACAGGGTTGTTTTGTGCTTCAGTATGTTGACACCGAAACCGCGGAGGCTAAAGAAATGATATTGAACGAGGGAGATTGTGTAGACGTTTCCCGTGGTCAACCACATAAGTTGACATCTCTGGAAAATGATAGTATTATATTTGAAGTAAGCACAGAACATTTTGACGAAGACTCATACAGAATATGGAGATAGAATGATAATCAAGTTATTACCCAATGTTACCGTAATTGCACAAACTAATTTTACAGACCACCCACAATATGATATTCCAGATGGTGGTGATGACTTTATAAGATTGGGTGCGTTTGCTGCTAAGGGTTGTTACGATAGTTTTGGTAAGAATGGTCGGTCAAACGATATGAACCAAATAGCAATCCTAGAACATCGTCACGGGTCAGTATTAGAACATTTAAATATTACAATGTTTATTGAAGGTATCACCCGTGGTCTGTCACTAGAACTAAATCGTCACAGGTCATTTGCTATCTCACAGAGGTCAACCAGATATACAGCCGAAGAAGAGTCGTGTCTTGTTCTTGAACCATACTTTGCTAGTTTGTTCAGGAGATGTCCACCGGCATTCAACAAGGATACTGGTTTCTTTGGTTCCTTGTCTGACAATTGTTCCATTGAGGAACGGAATCTATTACTTGACCATCTTAATATTCAGTATGATGCAGTAAAGAGTTATCAACAACAGGTAGAAGCCTTGATGGACTTGAATCCCAATGGACTGACAGGTTTTGATTTGAGAAAGTGGGCAAGAGGAAAGGCTCGTAATGTTCTACCCAATGGTATTGAAACCCGTGGAACTTGGACTAACAACATTCGTGGTTGGAGGTGGTTTATTGAAAGTCGTAGCGACCGTCACGCCGAACCAGAGATTCGTGTTCTTGCTGATGTGGTTCTCAATAAACTCCGTGAAGTTGCTCCACTATACTTTGTGGACTTTGAGAAGACTGATGTAGTTGATGGGATTCCAGAGTGGGTGCCTGAATATCACAAGGTGTAATACTATATGTTGGATTGGAAGAATTACTTTATACAACTGGCAGAGGTGGTCAAACTAAAGAGTAAAGATGAAAATACTCAAATTGGTGTGGTCATCGTCGGTCCAGACAATGAAGTAGTATCTACAGGATACAATTCCTTTCCAAGAGGCATCGTAGATACACATTGGGAACGACAGATGCGTCCAGAGAAATACTACTGGATGGCTCACGCTGAACGAAATGCTATTTACAACGCTGCTAGAATCGGGGTCAGTACAAAAGGTTGCACTATGTATTGTACTTGTGGTGTTCCCTGTAGTGATTGTTCTATAGCAATCATCCAATCTGGTATCAAAACAATCTGGGTCAGACAATTTGACACAACAAACAATCCAGATAAATGGATGGAAAGTGCCAAACGTAGTTTACAAATGTTGAAAGAAGCAAAAGTAAAGGTAAAATATTACTAATGGCTAAGAAAAGATTAAATAGACCATTACTCAAACACGAAATTGAAGAAGCACAAGCCAATGCTCTTAGTGCAAATGGTGCTGCTAGATACCTTGGTGTGGATATATCAACATACAAAAAGTATGCACAATTCTATGGCATCTACGAGAACCTGTTAAACAAAAGAGGTGTAGGAACACCCAAAGGATTTGCTAAAAGTCAAGCACATTCCACCAAACTCAAAGATATATTTGATAACAAACATCCAAAGTATCCCCTTCAGAGACTACGTTGGCGTATGGTTGCCCGGGGTTTAATTGAGGATAGATGTTCATTGTGTGGTTTCAGTGAGGAAAGAGTGACAGACAACGCCAAACCGATTCTAATGGTGTTTAAAGACGAACACGGGGACTACTCTCCAAGTAATCTAATCATTCTCTGCTACAATTGTTCGTTTCTTACCCAAGGTGCACCAACCGTGGTCAACCGTCAACACATAAAAGATTCGTTTAAAAATCCTGAACGATATAATCCCAACAGAGATTCGTGGAAAGACCCAAGTAATGTTTCTAGCGGTCTTGGGTTAGAACCAGAAGATGATTTAACCGAAGAAGAGATTAGAAAGATTAAAGAGGAAATTGATAGAGAGTTGGGTAGAACTTAACGGGAAGCTCCGTAGAGAACATAAACCGTTCCACCAGCGGCAGAAACAACGGATGGTTGAATCTCATAAACGACTCCAACAGTTAAATCTGCTAAGTCTAACGCCCCACCGAAAGATGCACTCACCGTTCCAGTGGCACTAGCTCCTCTGATAAATGCGGACCCACCTGAGTTAGAACCCGTGCCAAACCAAGTTGTAGTTACTGCGTCTACTCTTGTAAATCTTCCAACTGACAATGAACCAGACTGAATTGATTGTTCTAATGTGGGTCTTATGAACTGTGCCATGAATAATTCTCCAAAATACGGTATTTATTATAAATATCATGGTCAAACTAGAAACATTGTTACATTCCTGTTACAAAAAACAGGTTGATTTTGGACGAAAACGTGTTAGATTTCATATATGAAATTCAAACCCCAACACGGAGAAATTATGTCCGGTCATGTGAATGACAACCAAATCCCTTGGTGGGATATTCGTAACAAGGTTGCTACCAAGCGTAAGACCAAGGTTACGGATTCCAAGTCGTGGTCGTCCTACTGGATGGATGACGATTCCTACGATTACTTCTACGACAAGAACAAAGATACTACCAAGATTAAGATTGATGGCACTTCTGGTAACGCAGCTACGGTTGACCTTGCACAGGCATCCCGTCTTGCTGCCGTCCGTCGTGCTGTAGGTAACTTTGTTCGTATTCTCACGAATGACGACGAAGTTGTCGTGGTCTTCAATGGTGGTAGTGACAGCTATACCGATGGTAAGTATGTTGTTATCTCTGCCGAGTCTGACCCCAAGAAGTTTGATGTTCTCGTTGGAACGTCTCTCCATGAGGGTGCACATTGTGTGTTCTCTCAGGCACTTCTTGATATGCTCAAGTCCGGTCAGTTTGACGATATGGTAATTAATCGTTTCGGTCGTGAACACATCACTCCCGTTCACAACATTACGAATTGCCTTGAGGACCGTCGTATTGACTCTGAGGTCTATGGTCGTGCTCCCGGTTATCGCCCATACTATCAGTCTATGTATGACCATCACTGGAACGCTAAGGAGATTGCTAAGGCTATCATCCGCACTGAGAAACTTCGTGTTCCTACGGTTCATTCGTATATGTTCCGCATCATTAACATCACGAACCCAGCCATCAAGTATATGATGGACAAGTATCTTCCTGAGTTTCGTAAGATTTACGATACCTTTGGACTGAACAACATTCTCCGATTCTCCAATCCTGACGGGACCGTCAAGGCTGAAGAGTTGGTTGAGTGTGCTATGGACATCTACCAGATTATCCTTGACAACAAGGTTGACGAAGAAATAGATGACCAGCAACAGAATCAGTCTGACGAAGGTGACTCTGGTGAGGGTCAGTCTGGTGCTGGTGATGATACTGGTGCTGACGATGAGTCTCAGTCTAGTCAGTCTCAGATGTCTAACGAAGACATTGAGAAGGTTGTGGCCGAAGAACTTGGTCGTCGTAACCTTGGTAAGTCTGACCCCAATGTGGATAAGATTGAACAACAGGCGATGGACTTCCTCAATGGTGATACCAAGAAGAAGAAGATTACCAAGAAGATGGATAAGGCTGTTCAGACAATGGAGGAGAGCGACATTACCGTATCTTCCATTATGATTGAGGGAGAGTCCTACCCATACATTCGTGTTCCTCGTCTTACTGCTAATAGTAAGGGTGTTCTTCCTCACTCAATGTTTTCTAATTGGAATCGTTCCAAGAATTCAGAACAGGTGCGGCGTGGTCGTCGTCTTGGTCAGATTATGGTTGACCGAATCAAGATTCGTCACGACAGCAACGAGACTAAGTTTTCTCGTCGTCCCGTTGGTAAGATTGACCGACGCTTGATTCACTCTCTTGGGACTGACAACCAGAATGTGTTCTATTCCAAGGTTGTTCAGGATTACAAGAATTCCATTATTTACCTGACCGTTGATTGTTCTTCGTCAATGTATGGTAAAAAGTGGGACGAGTCGGTGATGTTGACCACTGGTCTTGCATACGCCGCTACTAAGATTAACAACTTTGATGTTGTTGTGAATCTTAGGTATGGTCTAGATTCAATCTGGTCAATCAATATGTTTGATAGTCGTCGTGAACCATTCTCGCACTTTGAGCGTTGGATGAATGAGTTTACTCCTGAGAACACGACACCTGAGTCTATCGTGTATGACATTGAGAAAGACTTTATTGAGTCGCTTAAGACCAAGGACAACAATGTATACTTTGTTACGATGACCGATGGTGGTGCTAACTACACACCCGCCGGTGCTCCTCGACGTTACGAGAGTAGTCACGGTGGTGAACGTGCACATCGTCATTGTCGTCGGGTTCTCAAGCAGTTTAGAGAAGTTGGTATTGAATGTTTGTCCTACTTTATCGCTGGTAGTATGTTTGGTTCCAAGTATCACGATTGGGAGACAAAAGCATTCAAGAATTCTTATGGAAAAGATGGTGTTATGATTCCGATGGATAACTTCTCTATGATTTCTAAGACTCTCAACGACCTTCTCACTAGGTCCACCGTCCGATGAAGGGCCTAGTGAGAAGGACGATGAAGTCCTACACAGAATATCAAGTTGACCAGAAGGAATTGGATTTTTGGTTTGACCATATTAACAATGAAGTATTTAATGGTGTAGTTCCATATCCTCACATCGTTGACATTCGCCGCCAGGCAAATACTTGGGGATATGTAAAAGAAGTAGAAGTAAATGGTGTAAAAGTTGTAGGGTTGTTTATGGAACCCACATACCCAACGTTGGGTGCATTCCTACAGATTCTCGCACACGAAATGGTTCATGTTTGGCAACTTATGGTCAATGGTGATACAGGAAACCATAACAAACATTTCTATTCGTGGAGAGAAACCTTCAAAGAACATAACCTAGACCTTAAAAGGTGTTACTAATGAAAAAGTATATTTGTCAATTTAAGAAAGCTAATCCTAACTCCAATGACCAGAAGACGATCATGGCGATTAAAGTTCTTCGTGAATCCGCCGGTTGTCGATTGCATCGAGCTAAGAATGTTGTGAATGGTAAATTGGCATTAATGACTGAGACTCAGGTGATTAATTTTATTAGGTCATATTGCAATCCGGTCCATCCAGATGATATACTTGTGGACGCAATCTATGGCGTTGAGTGGAAAGTCAGCGACGGATCGCTTTTCGCGACGCGCCACGCAATCGACACGCGCCGCGACACAGGCTACCTATTTGTCGTTCATCGTGAAAAAGTATAAATAGTGGCGTCTGTTACAATCCTGTTACATTTAACCACTTGATTTTACCCCCCAATTCCACTATATTTACTGTGTAATCGTTAAACATACTATAACTCAAAACAAGGAAAGACAAACACAATGGTTACAAACTCCGAAGTCGTGGTGCTCGTTCAGAAGGTTGGTCGTGGTCAATGGATTGCTGTTGACCAGAATGGTATTGACCACGCTGGTGACATCCCCGTCCACGCACTCCGTAAGGTCGCAGATACCGACCAAGTTCTCCACCGTATCACCACTACTACAGGTAAGACTCAGTGGCGTGCTAAGGACTTTGAGGACTTCCGTTATCTGTTTGAGTCAGCGGTTGAACTTGATGACTCCATGAATCTCTCTAATGAGAAACACGAAGACATCGTAGAGTTTATCGCTAACTCTCCTCAGATGATTCCTAATTCACTGGTTATCTCTGACACCAAGTGGAAGTATCTGGTCCGCTCTATTCTCCGCGGTCGTAACATCTTGATGACGGGTCCGTCTGGATGTGGTAAGACTCTGGTTGCCCAGACTCTCTCCAACATCTTTAATGACCGTCCATACTTCTACTTTAACCTTGGTTCCACTCAGGACGCTCGGTCCACTCTGATTGGTAACACGCACTTCTCCAAGGATGAAGGCACATTCGTGAGTCAGGCCCTGTTCGTTAAGGCTATCTCCACTCCGAACGCCATCATTCTTCTTGATGAGTTCTCGCGTGCTCACCATGACGCTGTGAACATCTTGATGACGGTTCTTGACCAGAACCAGAAGTATCTCCGTATTGATGAGGCTCCCGACACGCCGACCGTTCCGGTTGCTGAGGGTGTCACCTTTATCGCTACGGCAAACATTGGTGCTGAGTATACCGCTACCCGTGTCCTTGACCGGGCTATTCTTGACCGATTCCAGATTATTGAGATGGATACTCTCAACATGGAACAAGAGTTGGGTCTACTCAACCTCAAGTATCCTGAAGTGGACGACCACTTCATCCGTTCCGTTGCGGAGATTGCTGACCACACTCGTAAGAATGTCAGGTCAGATGACCCCAAGGTTTCTACCATCGTGTCCACTCGTCAGACTGTAGAAATGACTTCTATGGCTTATGATGGTTTCACTCTGGAAGAGACTGCCGAGGTTTGTGTCTATCCGTTCTACTCCGATGCTGGTGGAGTTGACAGTGAGCGAACCTACATGAAGCAGCTCATCCAGAAGTATGTCACTACGAATGCTGACGCTGAGACTCCTTGGGAGGCTGGTGCTGACATTGAAGACCTTACGGTCAATGTCTAACGGTGACGGGGGGAAGGGTTCTTCCCCCCGGCCCATCGTGGTCACTCGTAAAGAATATGACGACAACTGGAACAGGACATTCAACAATGACAAAGAATCAAATCAAACAGGAAGTGGCTCAAGAGATTGCTGAGGCAATCATCCGTTTTCGTGATGGTTTCGGAATTGTTATCTCCGCCTCTTCACATGGTATGCTAACTGACCTTTCAGAACAAATAACAAATCTTTACAATGAACAATCAAACTAAGTATATGACATTCAACAAAGTCTTATTGACGATTTTTCTTTTTCGTTCAATTGAGATTTTACTCACTAACATTTTTACGAGGATTTTCTAATGACTAGAGATATTTTGACCCTTCGTAACGGCGAGAACATCGTCGTTGAGTTTCTTTCACAGAATCGTTACCGCGTTATGGGTAACAACGCTCACATTCGCTATAGTGGACCCGTGATTAACGGAAATATCCACTCTGTCAGTTTTCCAAATGGTCCACGATTCTCCCGTGGTTACGAATCTAACTTTCGTGGTGAAGACCGCAAGGTCAATTACATTGAGTTGGAGAGTGTGACGGGTGACACATCGTCGGTCATTCTTAACTTTGCATGATAACTAACAAAGGTACAATCGTATTTAGTCATTATAAACGACTAGAGAGACAACACGGTGCTGACAAGTTGATTGGTATCTTCCAGCGTATCATTGATACCCTTGACCAAGAGAACTTGCTCAGACCTGAAGTTTCCAACAACATTGTTAGAGAACGCTCACTACAGATTTATGAGGATATTGTAAATGATTACAGCACAGGCTTCAAACCAGACAATTGATTGCCCCGGATGTGGGGACGAGATGCCGCTCGGTCGATTGGAGTGGTATGATGTTTGTTCAGATTGTAATGACGAACAACCATACGCCGGTATGATGGTGTATGACCACAAGACCGCTGGTCGTCTGGAATTGTTCAACCCGAACAATCCACACGAACGCGAGATGATGCGTCAGGCCAATCGTTTCAATGAGAGGGCACGATGAAACTAACTCACGAACGATACCACGACCTTCACGGATTGTTTCAGGACATCATTACACATTATGGTCAAAGCGATTGGTCATACTTTCTACCTGACCTTGTATTGTATCACGACCCCTCGTATGGATGTATGGGTGAGTTTGATGATGAAGCTGAAGAAGTATCAATCAATGTCGCTCAGTGTAGAACAACCAGACAGGCTATCCAGACAATGATTCACGAATACCAACATTACCTTCAACCAAGGAACGGTTGGTATGACAGACATTTCAAGAATGGTCACACCTACGATACCCATCCGTATGAAATTGAGGCGAATGAGATTGCTGCCAGAGATTGGAAGTTGTTTGTGTGATTGTTACAATTCAAACATTGACTTTTTAGTTGAATTGTATTAGTTTTAATATTCGAAAAGGAAGAATTCGTCTTCCTTAATTAACGGGTTTAGCCAAAACCCACTTCAAGGAGAAGAAAAAATGGTTATTAGGTCTGTATCACCTCCCAAGATGATTACATCATCAATTAAGGATTTTTTAATGATGGTGGGACAAATCTTCGTGGACCCATCCTTCCAACGTCCCGAATGTTGGGAACAGTCTGATATGAACTCATATATGCAAACGGTGATGAAGGGGCAGGCAAATCTTAATATTATGATTGCTAATGCCGAGAAGTGTAGGTCGTATTGTGAAAGTATTGGTGCGGACCAAGAAGTTTTCTATTTTACCAAGGTTATGGAAAAGTACGGTTGGATTTCGGTTGATGGTAACAATCGTAGTCAATTTTTCGTTCGTTTTTTCAACGATGAAATTGAAGTTGATTTTGCGCCTGGTAAGAAAAAGAAGGTAGACTACATTCTTAAGTGGACGGACCAGAACGGGGAACAAGAGATACATAGAGTAACTCTTGGCAAACATACCTATAGTAATCTCCCCCTGCCCGTTAAACAATATTTGGACAGTTTGGTAATTAATCAGTATCATGTGATAGAGGCAACGTCTGATGACCTGCGGGAACATTTTCGGAGTCTAAATTCTGGTTCACCTCTTTCTGGTGCAGAACTACGTAATTCTTTTTGGTCTAACCTAGCTGAAAAAGTACGGAAATTAACTGACAAGTTTTCTGTTTTTAATTCTTATAAATTTGGTATGCTCACTGTCAAGAGAGCTCGTGACGAAGTATTAGGTATCCTGTGGGTTTTGCTTACTTACATGAAACAAGACAATTTAGAGTCCATGCCCAGTTCTATTGGGAAAAAGTTGATGGATGATTTGTACCAAGATAATGACCAGTTTGAAAATTTTCATCTCATGGATTCGGTTGAATCAACTCTGACAAAGGGTCTGGAAATTTTTACCAAGAATTTGTTTTTCATCTCTGATAATCTGAAGAACCACGGTGTCCACTCAGTGGGTAATTGGGTTATGACATATTCATATCTCGTTTTTAACGGATTTAAAATTCTTGACCCCAATCTTCTACTTAAGAGTTGGGTAGCCGTAGAGAATGGTCTTAGGAGTGATAAGACGATTGTGTTTGATGATGGTAGTAAAACTTATAGTTTCTCTGGTTGTTGTTCTGCGTGGAACAAGGGTAAGTTGCAGATTCGTCTACAATTGATTATGGAGTCTCTGTTTAAGTTGACCAATATTGATGATATCGTGGTCCACAAGGATGGACAACGACTCTATACATCTGCTCAGAGAGTGGAAATGTGGTACGCTCAAGGTGGTAAACTTGGACATATCAACAACGGAGTCTTTGTAGATGGACAGAACGCCCGTTGTCCTCTAACCGATAAGGAAATCCGGTGGTCGGAGGTTCAGAATGGTAAGTTGTGGCACGCCGATCACAAACACGCACATTCTAAGGGTGGTAAGACTACCATTGAAAATGGTCAGTTGGTTTGTGCCGAAGCTAACCTCAAAAAGAGTGACAAAGTGGCATGAATTACTCTGATGTGATTAACGAAACCGCGTCTCGTCACTACAATGTAGCAGACGAGTATAAGGATAACACGGTGGAAGAGAACAGGGAGCGCTGTCGTAAAGACAGCCTCCCGTTCTCCATCGCCGTGATGTCAGTCGCAGGTGACCTCAACATTGGTATGATGATGAGGACCGCCTCACTACTTGGTGCTAGTGACTTCTTTATCTTTGGTCGTCGTAAGTATGACAAGCGGTCAACCGTAGGTGCACAGAATTACATTAATGTTCACCGATACCCAATGGATGTTAAGTCTCTCCACGATGTTTGTCAGGATACAGGATACCAACCTGTATTCATTGAACAGGGTGGACTGACTCTTCCGTTGACTGAGGGTGAGTGGAACAGGATGCCTACCAAACCTATGTTCGTGTTTGGTTCGGAGAGTGATGGTATCCCCGAAGATATCATTTACACATTCCCACACGCACCAATTATCTCAATTCCCCAGCGTGGGGTGCTCCGGTCATACAATGTATCGTCCGCTATGTCAATTGTAACTTGGGAAGCAACCCGCCGACTTGTTACAAAGTAGATATTGACTTTTGGTCTATAATCTATTAGATTTATTGTATAATCATTAAACATTAATCTCTAAACAGGAGAAGTTACAATGGGTAGGTTCAGTAGAAAGTTTAAGAGAAACCCAGCAAAGGGTTTCACTGGTAAGAAGGCTACCATCAAGGGTATCCGTAAGATGATGATGAAGGCTCAGATTGAGTACTGGAAGCAGCTCAACGCTGGTCTTATCAACGAAGATGGCACACCCGTTAACGCCGAAGACATTGAGGTTGATGTTGAGGTAGACTTGGACGACACCGATGAACAGGAGTGAGTTTATCAAGAGGATGGGTGCAGCTGCACTCGTTCCGTTTGTTCCTAATCGTCTTACCAACCACGAGGCATGGTGGGCGCCGCATCCACCATGCCCCCGGATTGACTCTACGATTACCTTGGTAACCAACGATGACCCAATCAATTATCGTACTATCGTTCACGCTTACGATATGACGCTTGAAACGGTCATGGACGAGTATACTCCGTATGACAATGAGTTTCTTCGTGCAGTCGCACCTTTCCAACGAACAATGACTCTTTCCAATCTCCCAGATAATTATGATAAGTATGAACTGTCTGTGTGGAAGTCGGATATGATTAGAACCTTTCGGGCCCCGCGCAAAGTATTCTCACGAACATACGACCTTGGCTTCCCCGCAGAAGTCTTTATCAATCTTACAGGGAGGAATGTATGATAGCTATGGAATTTTATATGGTCATTGGAGCACAAGCAGCAATCATTGGTGCATTAACTTGGATTAATTTTATTATCCACAAGAGACTCACCAAGGTTGAAAATGCTGTTAGACTTCTTGACGACTCCAATCGTAAAGCGTGGGGTGTCATTAGTGGAGAGGAGAAAGTCGGACCACGACTTCTACTAGACTAATGAGTATCACCGACGAACAAAGAGAGGCATACTACAACCGCCAGTCAAGAGTAGATAGTTTCAAACTTGTTGTCTGGTCTGGTATTGTTGTTTTCACTGCTCTTTCTTGGTATGGAATTATCAAGTTCTTTACTTGGTTGTTCTAGGATGTTGTGGTTTCACAAAAAACGATTGCTTAAAAAATTAAAAGGGGAAGTTATGACTAAGAAAGATTATGACAACTTAAAGAAAGACGGACAACTTTATGAAATGTTCCCCAAAGCAACGGGAGACTACGACGAAGACGCCGATTATGTTTTCATTGAACGAATGAAGGCTATGAAAAACAAAAGGGTTCCAAAAAAGGGTTATCGTTTCATGAACCCGTATGATAATTGGAGTGACTAAATGTATAACAAAAACCGTTCTTTCATCTATAATGACGCTCATCCTATATTTGAAAAGTGTGGTCAAGAAAGAGGGTTACAAATAATGTTACACATTAGAGAAGTATTAGAAACAATGAATGCTTTTGAAAAGTATGATACCGAAAAGATAAGGGAAATAGCTAACGGTATCGGTCGGTCAATCCTTCAGAATGGGAAGTGTTAGAGTTTTTTATGATTACAGAATTATTAGGTTTAATGGGTTTCTTCGCGATTTGTATGGCCATCGCAATTGGTATTATCAATCGGATTGACAAATGGTAAACAAGATACTACCGCTACTATTTCTAGCAGCGTGTACCGAAACACCAGTTACATTAGAACCACAAGTTGACATTGACATCTACGCAGAACTACCATACCAGAATGGTTATTACTATTTGGATGTGGTCAATGGTGAGAAACAAACATTAGCAAGACTTGGGGGTACGATTCGCATAGACGGAGAACTACCCGAACATCCAGTAAAGGCAACTTGGGAGAGTAACCTTTATTGGACTTTGGTGTATAACGAAACCACAGGTGAGTATGAACGAGTGGTTACCCATTATCCAAACAAGGTACCAACCATCAATAGCTCAAGTTACTCAAATATGGGAGTGGTCAACACAATGATTGCCCCTATCTATGAAATGGAAGGTGACACAATGGTGGTCATTCTTACCGCAAAATACACATCAGATACAATAAGGATTATTTTACAATGAATTGGAAAAGTATAAGACTCCCCCACACCTGTCCAGAGACAGGAGATATGTTTGTAAATTACAAAGACATACACACGTATGCAGGTTATGGTAAGTTGGGAGTCCCAAGAACAGATCATTTTACATTACCCGACATAGGACAAATAATGCGTGATATGATCGGTGATGAACCAACTTGGCAAGACGATGAAGATGACATTCAGGAGTGGGAAAACTAAATGGACAAGTATAGAAATGGTCAAAGACTACTATCCCGATTGGTTTGACGAGGAAGAATAATGGACAAAGATACACGGGTACAACTTATCTATGTAATGCAACTACTCCAAGATTTGGATTACTATCTTTCAACAGATGACAAAGAGTTTTCCCCATTACAAAACAAAACATGGGGTGCTCGTAAACAGCTCAAGGTTGTACAAACAAAGGTTGGTGGAATCATAGAAAACCTTGATGAAATTTTAATTGGAACAGAACAATGAAACACAACTCATTCTTTGTGTATTGTATGGCGTTCTTTACTACAATCATTATGATGCAAGCCCCGTGGTTTGGTTAGTCTTCGGCGGTTTTATCATCCGCTGCTGCTTTTTCCTCTTCGTTTGGATGCTTTGGGCTGGGTGGGTAATCGTCGCACATTACGTCTTCGTTTTTGTTCGCATCAATTCCTTTTATTATAACAACCAAAAATTATATACAATCATGAATTGGGTTATAATGCTTTTGTGTATGATTGCTTTATTTATTTATCTTGGGAGAGAACAATGAAACAGAACTCATTCTTTGTGTATTGCATGGCGTTCTTTACTACAATCATTATGATGCAAGCTCCCCTCTTTGGGTTGGTCACCACCATCCCTTTTCTTATACACGCAAGTAGGAACAGACTATGACTTTTGTTTGGTTAACAATCGTATTCGTAATCATCTTTATTGACATCTTGATTGGTGGTCGCCAAGCAGACCACAGAGACAAGATTAACCACCAATGGTTTAACGCAGACGGATGATAAAACACAATGGTTGACGCCTACATAAACGTAATGACGACCATTGGAGTATTCGTGGGTATGATAGCAGTTGGAATGGTATACACCGTATTCATACAGATGTGGTCAGACATACGACAAGAACTAAAAGAATATCTTAATAGGAGAAAACAAAAATGACATATGTAATAGGATATAAGAATAACGCAATGGCTAATCCTACAATTGTATATGGACCATTCAGTACTCTAGTCCAAGCAATCAAGGGCCTACCAAAATCAAACCTCGAATCCTACAAGGTATATCAGTTAGTCGAGGTCACACACGGTGAAACAGATACTAATACAGAACTAAAAGAAGTATTAAAGGAACTATACGAACAATAAAATGGAATTTATAATAGGACTCATCGTATTCGGATATATATTCTTTTGGATATTCTATGGAATGCTATGGGTAATAGGAGCAATCATACTCTACCCACAATTGTTATTGATACCAATAGGATTCTTTTTACTAATGTATATCTTAAATAAACTAATAAGTCCAAACTTAAAATCTTAAAAAGTTAAAAAACTTAAAAAGTTAAAATGTTAAAAAACTTAAAATCTTAAAAACCTTAAAAAGTTAAAAAACTTAAAAACCTTAAAAAAGAAATAGTTAAAAACATAACATAAGAAGAACTATATTAAATCATTGGATAACAAGTCGTGAAAACGAAATAGGATACGCTGGACAAGTAGGAGTAATAGATTGGGGGAATGCATACCATAGACACATGGAGCGTTCCTCCAATTTTTTAGCATAGGGCGTTACCAATGTATACGATACTCCCTATATCGTGTACTTTGCGACGCGCATACTGCGTCACGCTACCATCATATTAATGGTCAGTGGAGGGTGGTTACGCTATTGTTACAATTAGGCCCTTGACGCGCGTTTTATCATGATGTTTTATCATGTTTTATCATAGGTTTTATCATTGTTTTATCATACGTAGTATGTTTTATCATACTACGTTTTATCATTGCGTTGCGTGCGCAGATTGCGTTGCGTGCGCAGAGCCCGCGCAGGAGCGTGCGGAGAGCCCGCGCAGGACGGCTGGAGTTTGGTCAAAAATGGTATTTTAATTATACATAAAAAATGAATAAAAATAAATGTCAACCCATTGTACGTAACAATAAACATTGATGCGTCAACTGTTTTATCACGCCGCAGGCTAAGCTATTGTGGGACAATAACTTACGCGTTGTTACATTCAGCATCTTGACTTTTCTCTAGTAGCGTGATATATTATAGAACGTTGGAGGATGAACCTACACAAGAGAGAAAAAAATGAAGCTCCTCAGCGAATCCAACCCTAAGACCTTGAAAGGTGAGTCCAAGGGATACATGACCTTTATCATGCATCTCGCGCCCGGTTCCATTTCAGGATTCAACGTATGCCCCGGCGCATCTAGTGGCTGCCTGGCCGTTTGTCTGAACACCGCCGGACGTGGACACATGAAGGGGATTCAGGACGCCAGAATCCGTCGCACTCGTCTGTTCTTTGAAGACCGACCGACCTTTATGGCCCAGCTTGTTGACGAGGTTTCCAAGGGGATTCGGAAGGCCGAACGGAAGGGGTTGATTCCTGTGTTCCGTCTTAACGGTACTAGTGACATCCGCTGGGAAACTGTTAAGGTTGGGGACCATAGGAACATCTTTGAAATGTTTCCTAATGTACAATTTTACGATTATACAAAATTGGCGAATCGTCGGAACATTCCTGCCAACTACCATCTGACCTTTTCACGTTCGGAGTCTAATGACCATCTGTTGTCGCAGGCTATCGGTAACGGCATGAACGTGGCCGTGGTCTTCAATGTCAAGAAAGGTGAGTCGCTTCCTATGTCGGATCGGTCGCGTTTCAGCGGTGGGTTCGGTCCCCTCCCCATTGTGGACGGAGACGAGACGGACCTGCGTTTCCTTGACCGTGATGGGTCTATCGTCGGACTCCGTGCGAAAGGTAAGGCGACAAAAGACACGAGCGGTTTCGTGGTGTCCGTGTGACGACTTAGGGGTTCCCTTTACGGAAGGGATTAAAGCGCAAATGAGGCAGTCGCGCCCCGTAAGTCGTTGAAAGAGAAACGCTTACAAGGTCGGGACCGGGGACGCTGCTCGCTAAGCTATCGGGGGACAAATGCTTACGGGGTAGGGGAGGGAGCGGCCACCCAACCGCTCGACCTCAACCCTACCCCACCCCACTATCTCAGGAGAAGCATCTCCGCGGCGTCGGTCCACCGTTTTGGGTCGGTCTTGATAAACTGACCAACCTTTAGAGCGTCACGGATTGAGAAGGTTCTCATACCTGTAGCGTTCTCCGTCATCCAATCCGTCGCTGACTTCTGTTGGGCCTTGGTCAGACCGAACGAGTTAACGAGGATGTTCTTGGAATTGACGATGTACTGAACCCACACCGACAGAGCACGGAGAGAATGAATCTTAAGGTCAAGATACAGACTCCGTGACATCAACGCTTCAAGGTGAGGAACAATCTTTTTCTGTTTACCGTCATCGACCACAGATTGAAAATCGACGTTCGTAATGAACACGATTGAACCCTCGTAATCGAACGAGGTAGGGTAAACCTGTTCACCGTTCTCACGAAGAGCGGCAGACTCCGTGTGCCATCCGATACGACGGACAGCACTTGAGTCGAGCGCCGCTTTGAGAAGGTTCAGAGACGTAGCGTCAAAAAACACATCGTCAGCATCGTCAATGAGCAGAACATTGCCGGGGTTTCCGTAGTCGTACAGTTTCTTATAGAGGTTAACTGCGGAAATGGTTCCCTTGAGGTGTTCGAAGCGGAAACGATTGGGGGACTTCTCCTGTCGTTCACGAAGTAGACGCTCCAACTCAAAGGTCTTACCGACGCCCGGGCGTCCGCTCACAATCATACCACGAACGGAACCTTTCGAAGCACCTTGTCCCAGCTTTGTCATCATCTGATAACGGTCCTGAATATCAGACAAAAGTTGAGCATCGGTGACACCGAAATCAGTATCCTCGGAAGGTGTAAGGTCCACAAGTTTCTTGAGAGTGGAGGACTTGGAAGGACGGCCACGTTTAGCCATGATTAGAGCTCCTCGCTGTCACGGTCATAGACTTCCTGCATCAACTCGTCTACATCTTCCCTATCATAGATATCCTCGCCGGAGCTGAGACGGTCGATGATGAGGTTATTGAACAGACCGTAAACGGTCCACCCAATATGGGCGTCTCGTCCAAGGGACTCGATGTATTGAGTCAGAGCGGACAAGGACTTGGGAGTGTGAAACAATCCCATCGGTTGAAGTCGAATCTCTGGGCGATTCTGTTGGTCATTCATACTACGGTTTTCCTTTGACTGGGGTTTTTTGAATGTCCTAAAATCTAATAGGACAGAGGGGTATTTTCAAGGGGTGAAATGTAACTGGATTGTAACTAAATGTCGGGATAAAGAAAGTTATAAACCTTATCCGGGCACTTATCACGAGCGGAGGTGTCCATCCTCCAAAGATGGTAGCGTGCCTTATCCAGTAGGCCCTGACGAACGAAGTGGGACACGATTAGGTGGTCGTTATAATCATCTTCAAACATATCAAGCATCTCGTCGTCGTCGGACCACACATCCTGCTGATGGGACCAGACTTGAGTCTGTCGGGACCAGACTTCCCACGCGTGTCTATCGTAATAGTCTGCGAGCTGAGCGAGGTTCTGGTTAGCCATTCTGCTTCTCCCACTTGTCGAGGTTCTTGGTGTAGAGTTGAATCAGAGCCTCACGGTCCTCCTCACGGAGCATCTTGAGCAGCGGACGGTTCTCAAGGACACGCCGCATCGTCGCGGCTCTGGTTTCGTTCATTTCGATGTGGTCCATCGTGGTACCTTTGTTGGGGTGGTTTCTTTTCATGGTATAATTCTAACAGGAAACAAGAGAGATTTCAAGGGGCTAAATGTAACAGGAATGTAACAGCGTGTAAGTTGTTGTGGGACAACGACTTAGCAGCGGCGTGATAAAACGGGGGTGTAAGTCATTGGGTAACAATAACTTACAAGGTCGGGACCGGGGGTCACCCCCGTAACTCGTTGAGTTACTTAGAGTTACGAAGGGAACTCGCTACCAGTTACGGAAGACCGCCCAGTCGTAATTCTGAACCCGTTCGGCTCTGAGGTCTCCATTGAACCGAGCATCACGACCAACGGACTGCCAGTCAATGTGGTTACGAAGCCAATCGGGGGTGAAGTCAAGGTCTCCACTGTCGGTAGCGACATCGAAAAGGTAGTCGCCGATAGCTTCGTCCTCGTCAAGAGAACCGAAGACACCACAGAAAGATTCCTCAAGTTCGGACCACTCAGCGTCAGCGAAATCGAACCAGTTTCTAGCGAAAGCGGACATCACCTCGTCGGAGATGTGGTCACCGATATCGAAGTTTTCGCGGATGGTGTCAAGGTCGAAAGTGGTTTGGAGAATCGACATTTTTGTTTTTCCTATGAAGGGGTGTTTTTCTTTACTCTGTAAGATACTACAGAAGGGACCAAAAGGGAAGGGGGCTAATGTAACAGGAATGTAACGATGTTACCCACCGATGACCAGACGGAAACCACGACCACGGACTCGCTCGATGGTGATGGATTCAGGCAGCTTCGTCTGAAGACGACGGACGGCCATCGTGTGACCCCTCGTCTCTTTCTTAGCAGCGACA
>Ga0181574_10000684_pt1 | contig 31761 bp, 24 predicted proteins | sample 101ome_24_FD_145600 | JGI IMG/M metagenome (GOLD analysis project Ga0181574, IMG submission 145600) | Coastal salt marsh microbial communities from the Groves Creek Marsh, Skidaway Island, Georgia - 101410AT metaG (spades assembly) | ecosystem: Environmental > Aquatic > Marine > Intertidal zone... | reverse complement strand
CAGAACCAGAAAGACTTCTCCAACCTCCTCTCAGTCTATCTAGACGCGGTGTTCTTCTCCCGTCTTGATCCTCTTGATTTCGCGCAGGAAGGCCACCGAGTCGAGTTCGAAAAGCAGCAGGGTGACGGTGAGGAAGCCTTGGTTTTTAAGGGCGTCGTCTTTAATGAAATGAAAGGGGCAATGTCCTCCACCACCTCTATTTTATGGGATCGGCTGTGCTTTGAGCTCTTCCCCACAAACACCTACCACTTTAATAGTGGCGGTGATCCGGAGGTCATCCCGGACCTATCCTATCAACAGCTGCGCGATTTTTACGCCAAGCACTACCACCCCAGCAACGCGATTTTTCTTACCTTCGGTAATATACCCGCCGCATCCCACCAGCAGGATTTCCACAATCTGGTGTTACATCGCTTTTCAAAGTCCGAGGATACAATTGAAGTCGCCCTGGAAACCCCTTTTGAAAAACCCAAACGAGCCACGCATCCCTATGCGGTTGACTCCTCCGAAGGTCTGGAAAAAAAGACGCACCACATTATGGGCTGGAAACTCGGGGAAAGCGCTGATCTCACAGCCATGCTTGAGGCGCAGGTATTATCCGCAGTGCTCATGGAGAATAGCGCGTCGCCCTTGATGCAATTCCTCGAGACTACCGATCTGGGTTCCTCGCCCTCCCCTCTCTGCGGTGTCGAAGAGTCGATGCGGGAAATGATTTTTTGCTGCGGGATTGAAGGAAGCGAACCAGAGCATGTCGAACAGTTCGAGCAAGCTGCTCTGAGCGTCCTTGAGGTCGTTGCCCAGAAAGGTGTCGATACGGAGCGACTCGAAGCCATCCTTCATCAGATTGAATTAAGCCAGCGAGAGTTGACCGGTGATGGAATGCCATACGGGCTCAACCTGATGCTGCGAACTCTTGGAGCAGCAGTCCATGGTGGTGACCCCCTCGCCGCTCTTGATCTGGATGGGGTGCTCAGTACTATTCGTGAACGAATTAAAGATCCCGGCTATATACCCCAGCTCGTTAGGTCGCTCCTTTTGGAGAACACTCATCGTGTCACTTTGACGGTGAAACCCGATGGAGAGCTATCGGCGCAAGCCCAACAGCGTGAGCTAGATCGTCTCGAAAAAATAACCGCCGAGATGACAGCGGAAGATCGCACAAACGTAATCAATATTGCAGAGAAGCTGAAACAGCGTCAGGCGCAAGAAGACGACCCGGATATTTTGCCCCGTGTATCACTCGAGGATATTCCCAAGGACCTGCCAGAGCCAGCGTGTTCCAAATCAAATACGAAGGTAGCCGTGTGGAGCTACCCGACGGGCACCAATGGCATTGTGTACCAGCAGTGGGTTAAGCCCCTTCCTGCCCTGTCAGACGGCGAGGCTGATCGATTGCCCCTTCTCACAGGACTGTTGACTGAGGTAGGCATCGAGGAAGCTTCCTATCTCGATGTACAGGACCGTCAATCCGCCACGGTAGGGTCGATCAGTGCAGCGACGCTAACGCGAAGTGATCGAATGGATGAACAAAACTGTTCAGCATTCTTCCTGCTCTCGTCGAAGGCGCTTTCAAATAGAACTGATAGCCAAATAGCGCTCATGCGCGATACGCTTCTGCAGGCGCGCTTCGATGAAGGCAAGCGGGTCAAAGAATTAATCAACCAGATCAGGGCGCGCCGTGATCAATCGATCACAGGCAGTGGTCATAGCCTGGCGATGACCGCAGCGACCGCCGGGATGAGCCCATTGGCACTTCGAAGTCATCAACAAGGGGGGCTTGAAGGTATACGACGCTTCCGTCTTCTCGATGACCAGTTAAAGAATGAGGCCGAACTTCAATCTGTACTACAGGAATTACAGGCGCTTCACTCGAAACTCATTAGCGGTGCTGAGTTTCAGGCCGCCGTTATCGCTGATCCAGATAATCTGGGCCCTGCCCGCGACCTGACCGTTGAGGCGCTAGAGACGATACTGCAAACAGCACCTGCTACGGCCTTTTCCCCCGAAACAATCCGAGAATCACGGCGGGAGTGCTGGGTTGCTAATACTCAGGTGAATTTCTGCGCGAAGGCGTTTCCAACCGTGCCCAGCGGCCACCCCGACGCCCCCGCGCTTACCGTGCTCGCAGCTTTCCTAAGAAATGGCTTCCTGCATCGGACAATCAGAGAGCAAGGCGGCGCTTATGGTGGAGGAGCCAGTCACGATGGAAATATTGGCGCGTTCCGCTTCTTCTCATATCGGGACCCTCGGGTTGAAGGCACGCTGGAAGATTTTAATCAATCTATCCGCTGGATGCTGGAAAGCAAGCACGATTCCCTTGCTCTCGAGGAGGCTATTCTCGGCATTATTGGCAGCATGGACAAACCCGGATCGCCCGCTGGCGAGGCAAAGAAGCATTTTCACGAAACTCTTTTTGAGCGAACTCAGGAACATCGCGCGCTGTTCAGAGCAGGGATCATCGGCACTACTCTGGACGATCTGCATCGCGTTGCGTCGACCTACCTGACAGATAATGAATCAAGTAGTGTCGCCGTTATCACCAGCGCTCAGACTGCGGCAGATAACAAATCGCTTCTGGAGGAACTGGCGCTAGAGCGAAGGGAGCTCCTGTGAGCCAAAAAGGTAAACAGAAATTCAGTCAGATTAATGGACTGCGCTAAGGTGCAAAGCGACAACAGAACTTGCCGAATCTTCCAGCAAAGTCTTTATCGCCATCTCGCGGTAACCTGTAGCCGGATCAAACGCCATGCGGTTGTCCAGCAGCACTAAAAAATGGGGTTGCCTTTCGTCGGTTAACAGGATGATTAGCGGAAATTCGAGGTGGGCAACTGAAGACTTGAACAACCAACGGGCGGATCCGCTATAACCAAAAGTGTTTGCTGCGTACAGTAGATCAGCAAGACTGTAACCGCGCTCATAGGCGTTTGCAGTGACAACGTGTTGGCGACCGGCTACGCGCTTCTCAATCGCCGCTTCCGATACCGCCTGCCCATGCATCGCCAGCCAAAAGCGTAAAGCCGACAGGCCACAGCTCTGGGGCTTTTGTTGTAAAAAATTTACTGCCTCTATCTCACTGGAACCAGTATCACCAAGCACTCCAAGTCCCGGGACAGCAAAAAATCCTCGCTCTCGAAAATCTACAAAGCCTTTCCCCGAAACCACGCCTAAGCTGTCTACAGATGACGGCCCCTCGGACGGCGGCAGCGGCGTGAGACTACCGAACTCTTTAGTGCCTCTCACATTCCCGACACCGGCCTGACTGAACAAAATTGCAATCAGTAAAACACCGACTGCCACACCCACTGCAGGACATGGATATGAGGGGTGCTTTCGTGAAAGCACCCCCTGCCCCCTCATGGCGCCTCGATCGCAACGTCATAACCGGGTTCTTGTGGAGAGTAGTACGGCACGTAAACACCCCAATAGAACCCCATCAGCGCCAGGTCTAGCCCCGCTATGCCAAGGGCCATACCGAGAGGTGCAAATCCCCCTCTCAACGTCTCCATCTGAACCACATCCAGTGGCTGATGGTGATTATTTAGGATCTGCGTCTGGGCAAATCCAGCCTTCTCTTCAAGACCTTTCGAGGCACTTACTGCCGAGAGTGACGCCGCCAGCATAGGCACAGCAATAGCGTTAACAACATATGATTTCATGGACTGCTCCTTGTCTCATTTTTGGTGATTGTCGCCGTGAAGCCTGAAACCCGATGAACAAAACCTCCTCGGTATCAGCCTGCAGCGACGTAGTAAAAAGGGTAGTGCTCACAACACGACGCAAGGAAGGTGGATGAAAACTAAAATCAGGCGGCGCTCAGTGAAGATGAGACTTGATTAGATAATCACGGATCGAAGTAACCGGTGATAGCTTGTGCATGTTGGGGTATTCAGAAAAAACCCCCGGGCTTCTAGGAGAGCGCGGAAAGCTGGCAAGTTATAGCACGGCACACCGGGTATCAGATGGTGCTCAAGGTGAAAGTTCACAAAACTCGGCGCAATGAGAAATCGTTGCCAAAGGGGTGCAGTAACAGTGCGGGTATTTAATCGAGGGTCGGGATCAAAGAGATCCGGCACTGCCGCATGTTCGGCAATCTGACGAAGCCGGATCACAAGCATATACGTGGTCATGAAAGTGGCAAACCAGAGTAACCAGGTCCATCCGATGCCCGCCAAAAACAGAAGCCCAAAGATTACTGTCTGAACAAACACCTGCTTAACAAGTAAAAAGCGACCGGAAACACCAGGCTGCTCCATGTTACCTGCTCCACCTTTTGCAAGACTGAGCAGCAGTTTTATGCCCGTCTGCCCGGTGAGATCACGCCAGACTTTACGTCTAAAACTTTCGCGCGTGATGGGATAGGTCTGATAGTTGGGAAGATCGGGGTCTCGACGGGTGCCCGCCAATCGATGGTGCTCTAGATGACCCGCCGCGTAAGTCGGCAAGTTGCCCAGCGTAGGTAGCGCACAAAGCCACTGTCCGACCCATCGATTTAGGCGCTGGCTGCTGAACAACGTGTCATGGCCGGCTTCATGCATCAGGACCGCAAGACTTAGCTGACGCCCGGGGAGCAACAAAAAAACCATGAAAATGGTGAGCGGGCTCGGGTAGTAGCCTGCCAGCAGAAGAAGCGCAAAGACAAGGCCCCACGTACCGGCGACCAAAGCGATGGCTTTTGTGTCACTTCGGCAGAGCAGCGACAGCTTTTCCTCCGCCGTCATCAAGGCTGACGAGCGGTAGGTCGACGTTGTCTCGGTCTGATTAACATCCATTCAACAGCACTCCATCGCCGAAAAAACGCTTTTTAGTACTTGAGCCAACGGGGAGTCTACCAAGCTCGGCGTTAAAAAGGCGCAATACGGATACCAACCTTGACCGACTATAGGCCCAATCCAGCTCGGTGATTACGAAAACTCTTTTTTCATTGTAATTAGGCTGATTTCACTTGAATAAAACGCTATTTGGCTCCATCTTTGCCGCTTTACGAAATCTGGAGTCCCGTCGTGCGCTCATTTAACTGGTTTACCGCCCTTCTAGTACTCGTTGCAGTTATCAACGGAGGCTGTGCTTCTGGCGCAAAGAAAAATGAAGAAACGCTAGCCGAGGCTATGCCCAACAAGAGCTCTGGCTTTCGCGACATGGCGACCTATCCGGGGAATGTGACTTGCGGTAAATATCTGGACACAGATTTTCAGGGATTTCCCGAATACCAGCCCTTTGTCGTCGTAGACACCGTGGCTAACATGCGACCATCCAAACTCGATGTCCAAATTTTCTGTAGCGATGACTCTAAAAGCGCCCTCAATGATGCCTTGAACATCGATTTTGACGACCAGCTAGACTCCATTCTGTCGGTCATGGCTGACTTTGAATTACTCGAGCAACCGCTGCTTGCCTATGAAAAAGATAACCGGTACTTCCCTTGGACCGAACAGGGCCTAGACGCGTTGGTATCCCCAGCGACGGTCGGTAATCCGCCTAGAAATTTTCCCGAGGGTGGCTACCTCTCAGAGATACCAAGCGATCCCTGGAATCAGCCCTATGATTATATTTGCGAGCCTTTCGCAGGCGTCAGAATCATGTACAAACTCCGATCACTTGGCGCGGACAGCAAAATTGGGGGCACAGGCTCAGACGCGGATCTTAAGTACAGCCATATGAAGTACTTCAAACACGTCGTTAATCTGTAAAAGTTACCGCCCCTTCCGCTAGACGGGCCGACTTCAGGCAAAGGGAAAGACCCTAGGCAGAATCGCTAAAACCGTAAGAGAGTAGGCGATGGACACGGGTAAGCCAAAGCGCAAATAGTCTCGCTTATGATAGCCACCGATGTTTTGCACCATCAAATTAGTGGTATAGCCGTGCGCGGTTAGGAATGATGCGCTCGCCCCAAAAGCAACCCCCATAACAAAAGGAATAGGATCCAGTCCAGCCGCCATCCCCACCCCCCATGCAAGCGGGAACATAAGTGCTGCAGCTGCGTTATTGGTCATCAGCTCTGTCATCATCAACGTCATTAGGTAAACCCCAATCAGCAGGCCCAGAGCGGGAATTTGTGTTAGACCGGGAGTTAACGCGGCCATCAATGCGTTGATCGCACCAGTATTTGATATCGCCTGGGCGAGGCAGAGCGCCGAGGTGATGATCAACCACAGCTCCCAGGGAAATCGCCGGCGCAATTCGGTGGCGTTGACAACGCCAGTCACCAGCAGCAAGCCAAGGGTTAAACACAATCCTTTGATCAAGTCCAAAATTCCAGTGGCTGCGAGGGTAAATACCGTCGCGACAAGCACTGTGAAGCTGATGGATTTCATCATCGAAATAGATCGACCAGGTACTTCCGTATTGATCAACAGGAAATTTCTGGTCAGGTTAAGACGTTGAGAGAAATCTGGCCCCGCAGCCAGCATTAAAAAGTCCCCTGACTGAATCACAATATTACCCAGCTTTCCCGACAGCCTCTCGCCATCCCTTTTAATCCCTACAACTGCTGCATCGAAGCGAGAACGAAACGCTGCCTCTTTTAGCGTTGTACCAGTAATCGCCGCATTTGGCCGCACCACTACCTCGGTCATATTTGATCGGAGCAAGCCCTCCTCCAAGGCAAAAATCTTGAGACCCTGAAATTTTTCTAATAACGCTACCCGGGAAACATCGCCTGAAAAAATAAGCTTATCGCCGGCCAAAATGCGCTGCGTCGGCGACACAGGGGTTATCAAATGCTGTTGCCGAACAATTTCGACCAAGTAAAGATCACCCAGATCACGCAAACCATTGTCCTCAACTGTGCGACCGACCATGTGAGAATCTCCCTGCACCTCAGCCTCCACCAGGTAGTCATTCACCTCATCCCCCACGTTGGGACGACTAGGCAAGCGCCAGCTAAACAGCAACATCGTTAGCACTCCCACCAACAGTGCTGGAAAGGCAACAGGGAAAAAAGCAAGAAAAGGGATGGGAGAACCGGTTTTATCCTGAACAAAACTGCTTACGATCAGGTTTGTCGAGGTACCAATAAGGGTCAACGTGCCGCCAAGAATAGCTGCGTAAGACAGAGGCAATAGTAAACGGCTGGGTGACAGAACTTTATTTTTTCGAATCGATGATGCAAGCGTAGCGACCACCGCTGTGTTGTTAATAAAGGCTGAAAAAACTGCGGTTGTTAACGACAGTCCGAGTAAAGATCTTGTCATGGAGGGACTTATCATCCGTTCAGAAAATGTCGCAAGCCAAGGTAGCCGCTCCAGTCCCACCGAGACCAAAAGTAGCAGTACAAGGGTAATCACCCCTTCGTTTGCGCCCTTGGCAAGCACGGTCTCGGTGTTGATGAAACCCAGGATATAACAAACAATGAGGGCACCCGCGAATACCCTAGCAGGAGGAATGCGCGTAAAAACCAACGCGTAAACCAACACGATTACGATTATCAAAATGGCGGCTTGATCGACCACGGCGTCAGATTCCGTTATGTCCCATTAAAAGTGCACGTCAAGCATATGCATTTAGCGACAAGACCGGCAAGGCCTGCCACAGGTACTGGTGCATAATTACATGACGTCATAAGCTCCTGGCATACTGCTCTTAATGGCCGGCACCTGCAAACTAATTAGCGTAATGGGACGGTCAGTGCACTACCCACTCAGGACGGGCCCTTGCCATGACGCGATTGCTGTTTCTACTCCTACTTACCATTGCCATGTTCGCTGAAAGTCACGATACGAGTGACGTAGTCACCATGTACAACGGCGATCAGATCACCGGCGAAATCAGAAGTCTGGATTACGGCGAACTTCGGATCAAAACCAACTACGCGCAAGAATTTTCTCTGGAGTGGTGGCACATCGCCAAGATCGAATCAAAATATAATTTCGAAGTATCTACAGAAGATGGCCGTCGTCTTTATGGAAACATTTCCAGCAGTGAGAAAAATGGACAGCTCGTTTTTACCAGCATTGACGATTCTTTTGTCATCAACCTACTCGAAATCACCGAAATACGGCCGATAGAAGACACTCTTGCTGACGCCTTTTCCTACACTCTTGGGGCTAGCCTCAACCTAGAGCCCGAGCTGGCTACTGCACAGTTAAAAGCAAGCGTGGGTCTGGCAACAGAAAGAACTCAGAGCAAAGGGAGACTCGTTCTTCAGGAATCTACAACAAGGCTCGAGAAGGATGGTGGTGAGGGGTATCGCCGGGCAGACAACCCCAGCCGTATGATGTCGCTGAACCTGGAGCATCAGCGGTGGACAAATCGTCAAAAGCTATACCGGACCTTTACCGGAGGATTTGACTACAACGAATCGCTGAATAACTTTGGCCGCGTCTCGCTGGGTGCCGGCCTCGGAAAATATTTCATCGATAGAGCAGGACTACGATTCAACGGATCACTAGGATTGCAGGGGATTGCCGAGAAGAACCGCTACACCGAGGCAGTGCCTATCTCCCCCGACGCATCTGGGGGAGATAATCGCTGTCTTTTTGACCCAATTAATCAGTTCATTTATGAACCTACTCTTGAGCTCAACATCGACCCCGATGATTTACCTGCACTTGAGGACATTGAGGAAATTCTCGGTCAAATCGAGATTAGAGAGTGTAAGTCGACGTATGCGACCTCCAAATCTATCGAGGCTTTTGCGTCAGGTGAAATTGCTGTTTATAACCTGAGCGATGCGGATTTTGACGTCAAAGTACTCACCAACTTCTATCCGTCGATTACCGAGTCTGGAAGAGTGAGGGCCGACATAGGCGCTGAAATCGCCTGGGAAATGGTCGCTGACCTCTACCTCACCCTGTCTAGCACCACTCAGTTTGACTCAGGCAAGCCGAATGACAACGTCACCCGCAACGAAAAACTGGACTACAATATCGTGATGGGCGTTAGCTGGCGCCCTTGAGGCAGAGAACCTGCTGAGGGTGGTATCGCGCTCCTGTCAGGAATAGCCACCCTGATCAGAAGAACCCTGATCGCCCTGAAAGTGATGAACATCACGTTGAGGGAACGGTATCGTGATGCCGGCCTCATCAAATGCCAACTTCACCGCACGCTGCATGGCCCAGTAAGTAGGCCAATAGTCCTCTGTCTTGACCCAAGGGCGAACAATAAAATCGATTGAACTCTCACCGTGTCTAATTACCTGTATGTTGGGTTCAGGCTCAGGCAAGACCGCGGGCATAGTTGCCAGGACCTTTCTAAAAACTTCCTCTGCCAGCTCGATGCTGTCGGAGTAGCTGATACCAAATTCAAGATCCACACGACGAACTCGCTGTCCCGTTTTGTTGCGGATAACGTCACCCCAGATTTTTGAGTTGGGAATGATCAACGCCTGATTGTCCGGGGTTGTGATCGTAGTGGACACGAGGTTCATTTTCTTCACAGTGCCGTCGACACCAGCCACTTCTATATAGTCATCGACATCGAATGGCCGATAGATCAGGATCATTCCTCCCGCCGCAAAATTGCCCAGGGTATCCTGAAGTGCAAAACCAATAATAAAACCCGCCACACCCAAGCCAGCTAACATGGGCGCCAATGAAATTCCAATTTGGGACAGGGCAACTAAAAATCCGACAATGAACACCGTGCCGCCAACAAGGGAGATAGTCATGTCTCGAAGAAGTTGCGAGGTGTTACCCGGATTTTTCTCCAAACCACGCTGGACCAAGCGACGCGCTACCTTACCTAGGAGACGCGCACCGAGGAGAATGGCAATAAACACCAGGGCCTGAAAAAGGAAATCGCCCGCGCTGAATTGCAGCCACTGGAAAAGACTGTCCTGCAAGTCCTCCCAAAGGATGCTCAGTACGTCAGCGTCAACCATGGCCACAGATATGCCCTTTGACTGCTCAACCATTATTCGCCGCAAGGCTGCGGTTTCCATACCAAGCCGCTCAAGCTGACTGATTGCCCGATCAAGCCGTGTAACAGCACGGCTTATGTAGTGCTCCTGAAGATTCAGAGCGGCCAACAAATCGGGATTCTTGGTGGACACCTTCATTTTCTCTGTAATCGACTTCCGCATCTGTGAGGAGAGCTGGATAAAGCCAACCCTTTCGTTGGCGTAGGTCTCGAGTGATCGCCTTGCAATCGCCTCCAGACCACCCTGCGGAAAATTTAGTGCCTCTCGAATTTTTACGATATCAACAATGGTTTCTAAAAATCTCAGGCGCAATTCCGATAAGCTATCGATCTCAGCGTCTAACATTGCTCGGTCGGTGCCGTTAACACTGGTCGCTTCCAGCGTCTTTTGATTGATACGGTCCTGCAGCTTTTCAAAACGATCGTTAAAGGCAACCTCTAGATTGCTGTCTTTTACAGCGAGTCTAGCGGCGAGCTCACCTCTCTCAGCGGCGCCGCTGGGCATATCGAGCACTCGCCTCGCGACCCGAACCAAAGACTTGAGCAGCTGCAAGGTTCGCTCTTCCTGTCGATAAAGCAATGCATCCTGCCGAATACCCGTAGCACTCTCCCAATCAATCGGATTGAGTTGCATGTCAGCAAAGTCTGCCTCAAGGGCCGATAACTCCTCAGCAATCGTTAGCTGGCCATCCCTATCCGGCGTCTCATCCGCATGGGCCGTTGCCACACTCCAGAATAAAACAGCGCTACACAAAGCGCTTAAAAATAAAACGCGTTTACGATTCATTGCCTTTCTCCAGAGTTACTGGGGCACATGACGGCGCCTCTCGACTGACTGGGCCAGCATGTGGAGCACCTGTTCGGTATCGGTCCATGCAATGCAAGGATCGGTGATGCTCTGACCATAAACAAGGGTGTTAAGATTGTCGGTGCCTTGACGCCCCGCCTCGATGAAACTCTCTATCATCAAACCAATGATTTCTTTGCGTCCGCGCGCAACCTGTGCGGCGATATCAGCGATCACATCAATTTGCTTGTCCGGTTTCTTTCTGCTGTTTGCGTGACTGGCATCAATCATAACCTGTGGCCGCAAACCCGCCGAACTTAATAGTTCGCAGGCGTCATCGACAGAAAACATATCGTAATTGGGCTGCCTACCGCCTCGCAAAATCACGTGACAGTCTTCATTACCACGGGTCTCAAAAATAGCTGAGCGCCCCTCTTTGGTAACCGACAGGAAATGGTGAGATCCGTTGGCTGCGCCAATCGCATCGACCGCAATTTGAACGTCTCCGTCGGTGGCATTCTTGAAACCCACCGGACAAGACAAGCCCGAGGCCAGTTCGCGATGAGTCTGACTCTCCGTGGTACGGGCACCGATCGCGCCCCAACTGACCAAGTCAGCAAGATACTGTGGGGAGATTAAATCGAGGTACTCCGTACCCGTCGGCAGCCCCAGGCGATTTAAATCCACTAGAAGCTGCCGCGCCATGTGCAGTCCCCTGTTGATATCGAAGGAGCCATCCAAATCGGGGTCATTGATCAGGCCCTTCCACCCTACTGTCGTCCGGGGTTTTTCAAAATATACGCGCATGACAATCATGAGGGTGTCAGCATATTTTTCCGCACATCCCGAAAGGCGCTTGGCATAGTCAATCGCTGCAGTGGGATCGTGGATGCTACAGGGCCCAACCACCACCACCAGCCTATCGTCCAGACCGTGCAGAATGTTGTGTATAGCCTGCCTCGCTTGGGAAACATGCGCAGCCAGCTCTTCATCGATAGCGATCTCCGCGAGCAGCGCTTCCGGAGAAATTAACTCCTTAAGCGCCTGAATACGGGTGTCGTCTGTATTAACCCTCATGCTGATCAGGTCCTTAGTCATTCGCGGGCTACTAGCCCTCGGCTTCAACGAGCTTATCGATGAGCTCGCCAATGGCGTTGGGGCAAACCCAGTGTGCGGCATACCACGTGTGAAGACACCGCACTCTATCGGGTTCAACGATGCCACCCACACCTCTGTCCGTAAAAGCCGACATCATACCCTTTGCTGTCAAAAACTGCTTATCTTCAGGGGTCATGAATGCCTCCCTCGATAGACGGTACGCTTCGTGGTCCGATCGCATCCTTGCACGCAACTCGGGTGACTGATCCACTTGCTCTTGAATGGCCGCAATACGTCCCCCTGCCTCCAGGCGATCGAGGGTTAAGGTCCATGCAGGATCAATGAGCCAATATAACGTTGGGAATGGCTTTCCATCAACGACGGGCGCTACACGGATGACTGCCGGCAGGCCATCGTTGGTCCAGCCAGCAACCTCACGCAGGCCCCGTGGCTCTCGACCTAAAACCTTCGCAATGTAGTCAGACCATTGGTCGAGCTGCTCCACGCCCACTCCTTCCGCTCTCAAAGCGCATTATTCAGACTCCCGCAACGCAAAATCACTCTGTGATTGGCTATACAGAGACAAGTGCAGGACATCCATCTGTGTTCAACAATTAGGTTGACCCTGAATGACGCTGGCAGTACAGTCGCCGCGTCAGGTGCCTGGCGGTCAGAACGATCTGGCCAGGTTAAAAGGGAAGTTTGGCACAAAGCGTGTAACGCGTGTAGCCAGCGCTGCCCCCGCAACGGTAGAGATAGTCTCGAGCCCGATACCTGCCTGGCACTGATCAACCGTAGAGCGGTGGGCTCTGTCAGGTGGTAATCGATCGCCTGCACGGCGACTACCCCTGTGTGTCCCATCTCGTAGAACAACAATTAATGAGAAGGCGTGACACCGTGACCCACCCCAGACCCCTGATACATGGTACGTTCACAAACCCCAACCCCGTGATCCCCATTCTTTGGGCGGCAACCTCGGTTATGTTACTGCTGGCGCCAGCGACGACATTCGGCCAAGCAGAGCTGGAAGAAACTGTGGTCATCGCTTCGAGAGTACCCACGCCTCTCTGGGAAGTCGGTGTTTCGGTAGACGTTTTGGATCGAGAACTGATCTCGCTGCTGGGATACAGAGATCTGAGTTCGCTTCTGGATATCCAAACCGGTATTTCGGTCACCCGCGACGGAGGATACGGCAAGTTCTCTGCCATCCGAATGCGAGGTGAAGAAGGATATCGAACCCGGGTTTTGCTCGATGGCATCGATCTAAGTGATCCATCATCACCACAAATAAGTCCTCGCATTGAACACCTTCTCACCGAGGGCATTGAACGCATTGAAATTCTGCGGGGGCCGCAAGGACTGATGTATGGGGCAGATGCGGGTGGTGTCATCGCACTCACATCGCGACAAACCTCAGAGGGGATCAATGCAAATGTCTCTGTAGAAGCCGGCGAAGAAAATTTCCAGCAGTTCGGTGTCAACGTTAGCGCAGGCAATAACTGGGTGCAGGGATCAGTCTCATGGGTCGACATGTCGACGGATGGTTTTAACGCACGCCCCTCAGACGTAACCCCGGGCGACAACGACGGCTACGAAAATCAGACGCTGCACGGCAACTTGAATGTCATTATCAGTGATCAGTGGAACCTTCAGATGAGTAGCCACAGCATCGACGCAGACAATGACTATGATGTCTGTTACAGCGCGGTTGATTTTAGCCAAAGCAACCTGTGTACCGACACGTTTGAGCAGAGCAGTTACCGCGTCGCGCTAAACTGGCGAACAGAAACCCTGACCTCAAGCCTGAGTTTCGAGGAGCTGAGCAGTGAGCGGATATTTGCCACAGAGGGTGTCAGCACCTTCAAGCCCAACAGCGATCAGCGGGAAATCTCCTGGCTTTCCACTTACCAAAGCGCTATTGGCAGACTAATTCTCGGCGTGGATTTGCAGGAGCAGTCTTATGATGACGAATACAGCCAACGAGAAAGAGATAACACTGGCATCTATGGCGAACTGCAACTGCCCGCCTTTTTAGGTAAGGCAACGGCTGGCGTCCGTTATGACGACAACGATGACTTTGGTCAACATACCTCTTGGCGTCTCAGTACATCGCAGCCGTTGCCCTTCGGCCCAGAGTCTTTGGTGTTGAGGGCCGCGATTGGCACTGGCTTTCGAGCCCCGAGCCTCTATGAAGTGGGCTACAACCAAGGCCCATTCAGCTATCCCCCCGCTTCTTTGACTCCCCTCAGAGAGGAGCAAAGCAAGGGGTGGGAAATCGGGTTGCACTGGGAGCAGGGGCCAAACGCTCTGTCGGTAACCTGGTTTGATCAGCACATTGAGAACGAAATCGTCTTCGACCTGGCAACCTACTCGGGGTACCTGCAAAACGATAACCGGGTAGCCTCCAAGGGCATTGAATTAGCGGGTGAGGTAGCGATCGGGCGCAGTTGGTCATTCCTCGCTAATGGCACCTGGAATGATACAGAGACCAGTAACGGTTCGCAGAGGGCCTACCGGCCCGAATTAAGCACCGCTCTCTCACTACTTTGGAGCAGAGATCGCTACCAGTCCGCACTGACTCTGCGCGGCCAGTTCGACAGCGTCGACGTGGCTAACGTGCCGATGCCAGATACTCATCAAGTTGACTGGCGCATTACCGCCGAAATTGCTGGCAATTTTATGCTCAGCTTCAGAGTGGAAAATATGACTAACCAAACACAGCAACGTATTCGTGACTACGCTACACAAGGTAGAGCAAGCTATCTTGGTTTACGCTACAGCTTGTAGGAGGTCTCATGTCGGATACCACTAAAGACGCTCGGCACAAAAAAGCCATGGAGAAGCAGAAGGCGACTGTTGATGCGGCCATCGCGTCGGCGACAACAGAGCGCGGCGTTGCTGTTCTCCTGACAGGCGATGGCAAAGGCAAAACGTCCTCTGCCTTCGGTATGGTGATGAGAGCGCTGGGGTATGGCCAGCAAGTTGGTGTTGTCCAGTTCATCAAAGGTCAACAGTTATCTGGTGAAGAGCATTACCTTAAGAATCACTGCCCCAATGTCGCCTTCTATCAGATGGGAACTGGATTTACTTGGGATACCCAAGATCGCGCTGCCGATATAGAGGCGGCAGAGCGCACGTGGAAAGTGGCGCAGGAAATGCTTTGTAATCCTGATCTGGATCTGGTCGTGCTCGATGAACTCACCTATATGCTTGCGTTTGACTACTTGAGCGAAGACACGGTGATTTCGGCAATAAGCAACCGACCTGCCGAACAGAGCGTTATCGTCACAGGGCGCGGCGGTGGCAGCAAACTGCGGGAAGTGATGGACACGGTGTCGGAGGTAAAGGAAGTTGCCCACGCCTACCGGGAAGGCATCGCCGCCAGGAAAGGGGTTGACTACTGAGGTGCTATTAGAGGACGCAGAAGCGCCGGGGTTTTCTTTCTCTTGGTTTGTCAGCTACAAGTTTTTTAACTCTCTGTTTCTCGGCCTGAGCATTGGCTCGGTTTTTACTCTTTACGCACCGCTCGCTCCCAGCACTTTTTCTGCCGGCGGGATTGGCCTGGCTATTGCAACGCTACTTATAGCCACCCAGTATCATCGTCTGTTCACCCGCCGATGGTTCTTCAAACTGTCACTGTTAGTCGAGGCGGCCATCCTCTCTGGCGTCATAGCCGTCCTGACGATGGAAGCGGGACAACAGCTTGCGCTGTTTATTTACCTGGGCTATCAGCTGTCCTTTGCCTTTGGCAGCTACCTGGTTCGCGTTGAAACCCTGTTAATCTCCGGGGAGGAGCAGCTGAAGATTCTCGATATCGCCAAGCAAATAGCCTATCTGGTGGGCATGGGGCTCGCATGGGTAACGTATCGATTCCTTGAGTCTCGCTGGTCGATCGAAGGTGCTGATGCCCAGGTGAAGGCGCTGTATGGGATTCTTCTGATCATTCAAGCGGCTGTCTTCTTTACACTACTAAAAAGTTTCCCAAATCGCTCTAAAACCGTTAGCGTGTAACGATGACAGGCAACTTATTGGAGCAACGGCTGTGAAGTACGTCATCTCGACAACGCGCTGCCAATCAGGAAGCGAGGCAGGACAAGGCGTGGGACCGCGACTAGCCAGTGCGTTTTTAAGCGTCTTGATGGGGTTGGTGGCAGTGACGGCATCCGCCGATCCCCAATCCCGAACCGCTGAACTGCTTGAATCGGTTCAAGGGGTAAGAGGGATAGGTGACGTGGTCGACAAAGGTGATGGCGGCACAGGTGGGGGCGGAGGTAACGAGCCGCCGCCGGACCCAGAGGCAGAAGCCAAAGCTTTCTTCGAGACCGAGATGCATCCTCTGGTCTATCCAACGTGCTATTTGAGCTGCCACCAATCCGGTGGACTCGCGGGAGGCTCTGATCTAGTCCTGTCAGGCCCCGGATCGAATCAAATTGCCGCGAATTACACGGCATTTAAGAATTTCATCACGATTTTTGGGTCGTCATCGCAGTTACTAACCAAGATTTCCGGCGGAGGCCACCCCGGTGGCGTGATTTACTCAACCGGATCATCGGGTTACCAGACCATCAAGACGTGGACCGAGTTCTACGACTAGCGCTTTGCCATCACTCTCTTCAGCCAAGACCTCAATCGGGTGAATCGCAGCGGGTCAATCAAGTAGATCCGGTTGCTCTGCCAGAATCACGTCGAATAAGGGCTGGGCGCTGAAATGTCCCGCGAGCTCGGTACCTACCTGGCCTGCAGTATGCAGCGCCATCTCGTGAGGGATGGAAATGGGCGACCCCGCTGCCTCGGCCATCAACTGGGCCTGACAAGAACGCTCCATGGTGACATACCACCAGCATGCCTCTTCAACGGTGGCACCCACCGTGAGATGCCCGTGATTTTGTAAGAATATTGCCTTGTTGGAGCCCAGAGTTCTAGCAAGCGCCTCTCCCTCAGCCATATCCACAACAACCCCCGTATAACTATCCAGTAAGGTGTGGTCGTTGTAGAACGCACAGGCGTCCTGGGTAATTGGATCCAGCAGCCGCCCCAGGGATGACCAGGTTTTCCCGTAGACCGAGTGTGCATGAGCCGCGGCCATCACCTCAGGGCGCGACTGGTGGATGTGGCTATGAATAGTAAAGGCGGCACCGTTCAAGAGTCCCTGCCCTTCGACAACCTCGCCGTGATGACTCACCCGAATCAAATCGGAAGTCCGCATGAGTTTGAATGAGCGCCCCATGGGATTCACCCAAAAAGTCTCGGGATCCAGAGGGTCACGGACGGTGATGTGCCCTGCTACGCCCTCATCAAATCCAAATTTACCGAAGATACGCAGGGCGGCAGCGAGCCGCTGCTTACGAAAAAGTTGCTCCTCCTCGATCGTCCTTTCGACAGCGATTTCGTGAGAACCTCCCTCAGGGGTGTTCATGATTAGCTGGTTAGCCGATTGGTTCATGGTTGCTCCTCTGCGTTATCTGCCCGCCACACGCGGTTAAATTCAGCGGCAGCGGCCGGCAGTGCCGCCTCCGACGGGATAGGCTCATTGCGTTCACGGCAAGCGTGGGTGAACGCCTCCAATACCTGTCCATGACGCGCCGACACTTCTTCGGGTCTCAGGAGATCACCGCAGTTAGCACACGTGACCTGAGGCTGCGTGACCTTGCCACAGCGGGTGTGCCAATAATCCGTAGGCGCACCCTCGGGGCCTGCTAACCACTCATCGCCCCAGTGACTCAGCGTCAGCAGAATCGGGTACAGGGCCAACCCCTTTCGAGTCAGGCGGTACTCATAGCGGACCGGACGCTCGCTGTAGGGGACTTTGGTCATCACCCCAGAGTCCACCAGTCCATTCAAGCGCTCTGTAAGCCTGTGTCGGGTTACGCCCAGATTGCGATAAAACTCATCGAACCGGCGCGTGCCTTTGAACGCGTCACGAACGATGAGCAAAGTCCAGCGCTCTCCAACAACTGACAAAGCCCGAGCTACCGAACAAACCTGTTGATCAACATGATCCCACTTCACATTAGAGCCCGCCGCTGTGGCCACCTACCACCGTGTAGAACAGACGCACCTTTTTTGAGCGTAAGACCTCGAATTTTGGGCCTGTATGATGAAATTTCCGTTGACATAGCCGTTTGTATCCGCATTATCAGGGGTTCGGAAGCCTTTGTGGCACAGTCAGCCGTCATTTCCTCGAGGACTGGCCGTCTGTAGACACAAATCGCACCGCTACCTCCGTAAAGCGGAACGGTAGCATAAAAACCATGAAAACAATTTTGTCGACTCTAGGGGGCCTTTTCCCATGGCACTTTTAAAGAAAAACTCAGTTTTACGCTGGTCTGTCCGCGCCGCCCTGTTGGGCTTTGCCCTCGGTGCCAATGCGCAGGACGACACCATCGACAGTACTGCCGTTGAAGCAGCTGCGGAGACCAATTCACCCTCTGCTGCGGAAGCTCCCGTTGAAGAAATCGTGGTGACCGGCTCTCGCCTGAAGCGAGACACCTTCTCCAGCATCGCTCCGCTTCAGGTCATTACCACCGAGTTCTCAAAAGAAGTGGGCTTGATTGATGCTGCCGACATTTTGCAAGGCTCTACCGCATCGACGGGCCAGCAAATCGACCTAACGTTCCAGGGCTTTGTGCTGGACAACGGGCCCGCGGCATCCACCGTCGATCTTCGCGGCTTGGGCGCACAGCGAAACCTGATCTTGGTAAACGGCCGCCGGGTCTCTCCATCCGGTGTTGAAGGCGCTCCCGCGGCTCCCAACCTGAACCTGCTTCCGCGATCACTGGTTGAGCGCTATGACATTGTCTTGGACGGCGCGTCATCGGTTTATGGTTCCGACGCGATTGCAGGGGTTGTGAACGCCATTCTTCGCAAAGACTTTGACGGCTTTGAGCTTGAGCTTTTCACCAATCAACCCGAGCAATCCGGCGGCGCAGACACAACCGTCTCTGCTGCATGGGGTTTCAACACGGACCGAGGGGTCTTTGGTATCGGGGGTGAATACGTCGAGACGACCAAAGCGGCGCTTGGCGATCGGGAATGGACCGGCGACTGCACCAGCAACGTTGAGATTGACGAGAACGGCAACATCCGAACAGAAGATCAGTACTGGGGTTCTATTGGCTACCCCTCATATGGAAACTGCGCGTTCCAATCTGTCGCAGCGCGAACTTTCATCCCTGCTATCGATATGGGCTCTATTTACTACACACCGGGCTATTCGAACGGCGGCTGGGGTAACTTTAGTGAATCGGGCGATCCTTACACGGGTCTCGGTGCTGATGGAAATGGCGATGGCGTGGGCGATGTCGACCTGTACCAATATGACCTAAATGGCAAACCCGCCAGCCTAGACGCCGATCTCTTTCCCAAGACCACCCGCTACAACATTATGGCTTACGGAGAATATACCTTCGAGGGCGAGGCCAACATCACGCCCTACTTCGAAGCGAACTACTCCTACTTCGAAGCGGAATCCAAGAGTGGTGAGGGGCAGCTGTTCCCAACAGTCCCCGCAAACAACCCGTTCAACCTATGTAACCCCAACCAGCCTGACGGGGTCGATTGCGGGCTCGCTGCCGGGGCTTACTTGGATAATCCAAGTATCGCCGCGGGCATTGCCAATGTGTATGGCCTGACCCCGGCTCAATTCCGTGACTTCGGTATCGTGAATCTGTATCCGGGTGCCTTGGGACCCGTATCGACCACCCCTATCGTGTCTGTGAGGGGTGATCGTAACCGGGTAGAAACTGAGCAGACCCAAATGCGAGCTGTATTCGGCGTTCGAGGTGATATGCCTTTCCTGAATATTGGCACACTGGATGATTGGTCCTTCGATGCCTACGTGAGCTACTCACTCTCCGAGGGCGAATCGCGTCGCTTCGGGGTACGAGAGGATCGTCTTGAATACGCATTGGGCTACTACAGCTCTACCAGCACGCCCTGTGAGAATGATTTGGGTGCGCCACTGCGCGAAGATGCGGCAGCAGGCTGCGTCCCCGTCAATATGTACGCCCCCTCTCTCTACCCAGTCGGTCAGGTTGTTGGGGATTTCGGCTCACAGGCCGAGCGGGATTATCTGTTTGACACCCGGGATTTTGACACCGAGTACGAGCAAACCATCGTTTCAGCCTATGCGACCGGAGACCTGTTTGAACTTCCCGCGGGTGCCGTCGCTCTTGGCCTAGGCGTTGAATTCCGCAAAGACGAAATCAAGTCGATTCCGGATGCGGTTGCAGCAGAGGGTTTGTTCTGGGGATTCTTCTCGGACAAAGGCGCCCTTGGTTCAAGGGACGTAAGCGAGTTTTTTGTTGAGGCAGAAATCCCAATCCTCGCCAACCTCCCCCTGGCACGGGAATTGAACCTCAACCTGTCGGCGCGTTTTACCGATGATGAGTACTACGGCGACAACACCACTGAGTCGATCAAACTCGGTTGGCGGCCTGCCGATTCACTGCTTATTCGAGGCACCTGGGGCACAGCATTCCGCGCACCAAACCTGAGAGAGCTGTTCCTAGGAGGCTCGACTGGCTTTTTAAACGTGGGCGACCCTTGTTACATACCAGAGGAGGCACTCGATAACCTGACAGGTGAGTACAATCCTGCCAACGATAAGCGTGATCAACTGGTCCTGGATAACTGCCGGGCAACGGGTGTCGATCCAACGCTGGCTAACAATGGTGGATTCAACACCTTCAGTGTCGAAGTACAGCAGGGGGGCTCACTAGAGCTCGATCCAGAAGAGTCTGAGTCTTGGACTGTAGGTTTTGCCTACGAGCAGGATTTCAGCAACAAGTTTGATCTGTCATTTGGCATGACCTTCTCAGAAATTGAGATCACCAATACCGTCATTGAACCCAGCACCGGATTCATTATCGGCGACTGTTATTTTGATGAAGCCGGTACGGGTGCCAGTGCATTCTGTGACCGTATTACCCGTGACTTTAGCGATCCCACGAATCCCGAAATTGTGTTCATGGATCTGGGTTTCATCAACCGCGACAAAGAGACTTATCGCGGCATTGACTACAACCTCTTCTTTGGGGATCAAATCAACATAGGTGTACCCATCGATCTGAGCCTGAACATCACTGCAACAAAGCTGGTTGAACGATCAACACGCTTCACCAATGGTGACGGTAGTGTCGATGAGGAAGGCTACAAGGGTGAGTGGGGCTTCCCTGAGTGGCGTGCCCAAATGGCGCTTCGCCTCGAGTGGGATCGTTGGGCCTTTACCTGGGAAACCCGCTTTACTGACGACGTGAATCAGGATCCCGACGCAGTTGATGATTTTGATTCAATCGCTGGGCTCTCCGATACCTGTCTTGGTCCGCCGGACGATGTCCTTTGTCGTGACTACGCAAGGGCGGAAGATTACTTCCGCCACAGCACCTCGCTCTTCTACCGCGCAGATACCTGGAGCTTGGGCGCGGGCATACGCAACGTGTTCGACGAGAAGCCACCCGTGGTTGATGGGTCAGAAGTGCTGTCTTATAGCAATACTCCTATCGGATACGGTTACGACCTGCAGGGACGCGTCTTCTTCCTCGATGCTTCCTATCGTTTCGGTGGTGGCAGCTGATCGACAAATAGATGACCGCAGTAAAAGGCGTGCCCAGCACGCCTTTTTTTTCTTTATAGTTAACGTCTAAACACCTCAGGAACTGGTCTCATGAGATTTCTTGCACTGTTATTACTTGCCGTCCTTTGTAGCCCCTTCTCTCTTGCCGACCCCTATCCCCTCGATTACTGGGCTCGGCGTTCCGCCATCAGTAATGTGGAGCTTTCTCCGACTGGTGCGTATTTGGGCATGATGAAAATTCCCGCGCGGGGAGAAAACCCGGTCATCGAAATATTTAATACCGATGACCTGACCGAGGAACCCTTCAGGGTTAACGCCAATCCAATGGAAATTACGAGTTTTTCCTGGGTTGACGACAACAACCTTGTTTTTCGCGCACGACAACAGGTCCGCAAACAAATCGACGGCTTCAACGAGGGGATCTACGAGTACCGGATCGCCTTGGTAGATGTGAAGAAAAAAGAGCTGGAAGCCTTTGATGAACGTGATCCATTCATAGTCAGCGTGCTACCCGACAAGCCAGGCAAAATTCTTATTTCTTTCTCCGAGGGTGGAAAAGATGGGGTCGGGGCAAAGGTGCAGGCCGCTTTCCGACCCAGAGCGTATTGGGAGTTCGACCTCAACCGGGGCTCCAAAAAGCTGTTGGTTCGCGGAAAAATATCCCTCGGCAATATCGACTTCGATGCGGCGGGCAATCCCATCTTAGCCCGTGGCTTTGACATTAATTCCGGCGAGTTCATTTGGTATTGGCGCGAGCCCGGTGAAAACGACTGGCTCGAATTTTATCGGCAAAGTGAAGATAGTTTCGAAGATTTCACGGTCTACGGCCCTGATCCTGAAGTCCCAGGAAATTTTGTCGTCAGCGCAAATAACGGCTCAGATACAACCGGACTCTGGTCGTTTAACGCGGCAAAAAAGCAGTTCCAGGAACTGCTCTATCAGCGTAAAGACGTTGATATTTGTGGCGTTAAATATCACAGCAATGCCTGGACTCATAGCGACGTCATCACCGGGGTCGGGTACTGCAAGGATAAAATACACGGGGAATTTTTCGATGCTCAAGAGGGAGCGTTGCACCGACAATTAGAGCAGCTGATACCCAACGCCCATTACGGCACCATCACAAGTCGCTCGCGAGATGGGAGTTCGATGACCATTCGAAATGTTGGACCCAGAGATCCCGGTACGCACTATTTATTACACAAAGGCAAGCTCCAACTCATAGGTAGTCAGCGGCCTTATCTGGAACCGGACAACCTCGCTGATGTACGCTATGTGACTTATCCGGCGCGAGATGGTGAGTCAGTGCCGGGATATCTGACAGTACCGAATGGCGAACCACCTTTCCCCCTCGTCGTACTTCCCCATGGCGGACCTTTCGTCAGAGAGACTATTCTTTTCGATGAATGGGCCCAGTTACTAGCCAATAATGGCTATCTTGTTCTCCAGCCCCAGTATCGAGGGTCCAGGGGCTACGGGCAGCGCTACTATCAGATTGCCTTTAATAATGGAGGTCAGGGCGGCTACAAAATGCAGGACGATAAAGATGATGGGGTGGCCTACCTAATCAAGGAAGGGTTAACGACCCCAGAAAACGTTGCCATGTTTGGGTGGTCTTACGGTGGTTACGCATCACTTGTCGCTGCATCCCGCACGCCGCAGGCCTACCAATGTGTCATCGCCGGTGCCGCGGTGACGGATCCGGAAATGCAGGTGAATTACTATCGCTACCAAATTCGAGGAGCCGGAAAAATCGAGCAGTTAGCGATGTGGGACGATAGCATCTCACCTCTCGAGGAAGTTGATAAAGTGAACGTGCCCATCCTGCTAATACACGGGGATGTGGACCAGCGCGTGCCTCTGGAACACGCAGAAAAATATCGCGACGCCTTGGTCGACGCGGGCAAGCCTCATACTTACCTGGAGCTTGAAGGCGCGGACCACTTCTCCAACACCCTCTTCTACCACCACAAGCTCGAGCTATACCAGGCCATGCTCGGTTACCTCAATAATGAATGCGGGCTAAAAACCAGTACAGAACCTCAGGTGGCTCAAGTAAGTCCAACCATAAAAACACCCTGAGCCCAGACAGCAGACACAAAAAAACCCCGATGGTGATGCCATCGGGGTTTTTTTGTTCGAAGAAACACTAACCAAACTGGTTCATCGTGTTGTCCTCGCCCGCAGCCTTCAACGCGGCGTCACCGGAGAAGTATTCTTTGTGATCGTCACCCATATCAGATCCAGCCATGTTCTGATGCTTAACACAGGCGATACCCTGACGAATCTCCTTTCGCTGGACCCCGGCAACATATCCCAACATACCAGCGTCGCCAAAGTACTCTTTGGCCAGATTATCCGTAGATAGCGCAGCGGTATGATAAGTCGGCAGAGTGATCAGATGATGGAAGATACCCGCCTCTCTGGCCGCATCAGCCTGGAAGGATTGGATCCGACGGTCGGCTTCAGCAGCGAGTTCAGTCTCGTCGTAAGAAGCGCTCATCAGGTCATCCCGCTCGTAGGTGGAGGTATCCTGTCCGGCCTCGGACCAGGCATCAAAAACTTGCTGGCGGAAACTGAGGGTCCAGTTAAATGAGGGACTGTTGTTATAAACCAACTTCGCAGAGGGCACAGCCTCGCGAATCCGGTTTACCATGGCTGCAATTTGTCCGACGTGGGGTTTCTCGGTTTCTATCCACAGGAGATCCGCGCCATTCTGTAACGATGTGATGCAATCGAGTACCACGCGATCCTCGCCAGACCCCTTCTTGAACTGGAAAAGGCCGGAGGCAAGGCGTGCGGGTTTGAGAAGCTTGCCATTGGCTTTGACAACAACATCGCCGTTGGCGATGTCTTCTGCGCTGTCGATATACTCCCCATCAAGAAAGCTGTTGTATTTGTCCCCCAGATCCCCCGGTTCGTTAGTCACCGCGATTTGCTTGGTCAGACCAGCTCCAAGGGAATCAGTTCGGGCAACAATCACACCGTTATCGACACCAAGCTCTAGGAAGGCGTAGCGAATTGCCCTGATTTTCGCGAGAAAGTCAGCGTGAGGTACGGTCACCTTACCGTCCTGATGCCCGCACTGCTTCTCATCAGACACCTGGTTCTCGATTTGGATAGCGCAGGCACCCGCCTCAATCATCTTCTTTGCCAACAGGTAGGTGGCCTCTTCATTACCAAATCCTGCGTCAATATCCGCAATAATTGGCACCACATGAGTTTGGAACTGGTCAATCTGTTTTGTCAGGCTTTGAACTTCCACCTCATTGCCTGCCTTTTTGGCCGCATCCAACTGGCGGAACATGCCTCCGAGCTCACGAGCATCAGCCTGACGCAGAAAGGTGTACAACTCTTCGATCAAGCTCGGCACCGAGGTTTTTTCATGCATAGACTGATCGGGTAATGGACCAAACTCAGAACGAAGCGCAGCGATCATCCAGCCCGACAGATACAGGTATTTCTTGTCAGTTGTGCCGAAGTGCTTCTTGATCGAGATCAATTTTTGCTGGCCGATAAATCCGTGCCAGCATCCCAAAGACTGAGTGTAACTAGCCGTATCCGCATCGTAATCCGCCATATCTGCGCGCATCAGATCAGCGGTATACTTGGCGATATCAAGTCCCGTTTGAAAACGGTTTTGGAGCTTCATGCGAGCCGCATGCTCCGGGCTGATGTCTGCCCAGGCAGCGCCCTGCCCCTGAACAACCCCTTCTAAAGACTTGATCGTATCGAGATAGAGTCCCATATTGATGCCTCTTTGTATGAACGCCGGGATCCGCAGGCTGGATACCTGTGGCTGATGGGCGAGAGTTTACGGGCTTTACTGGTATTTTTAAAATAAATGCCTGGTATTACAGGCATTCATATAAAAAATAGCTTAACGACGCTTTTTTTGGCTCTTTTTCTTTTCAGCTTTCTTGATGTGCGACATCAGCCTTCTGCGGCGCTGGACTTGGCGCTGGGTTAGTTTGTTCCGCTTCCCCGCATAAGGGTTGTCACCCGTTCGCAGTTCAATGCGTATTGGCGTTCCATGAAGCTCAAGCACCCGTCGAAACGTCTTCTCGAGATAGCGGGAGTAGCTCGCGGGTAGCGCGTCGGTCTGTGACCCATGGATCACCACAATTGGAGGGTTCTGCCCCCCTGCGTGGGCATAGCGAAGCTTTATCCGTCGGCCATTGACCAAGGGGGGCGGATGGGAAGCCACTGCATCTTCAAGTATCCGAGTAAGTTTGTTGGTACTCAGCGAGGTTGTTGCCGCTTTGTGAGCCTGATGGATCGAGTCGTATAGATGCCCTACCCCGGTACCATGAAGAGCCGATATGAAGTGGATATCTGCATAGTCAATGAATTGTAGACGCCGATGCAGTTCTGATTTGATCCAATCTCGCTCGTCAGCATCAATACCATCCCATTTATTGAGCGCCACGACCAGACCGCGGCCTGCGTCGATGCACTGGCCGAGCAGATGTAGATCCTGCTCCACAATCCCCTCATGAGCATCCATCACCAGAACAGTTACATGGGCATCGGCAATAGCCTTGAGGGTTTTAACAATCGAAAATTTCTCGACCGATTCCCTCACATTCTTCCGCCGGCGTACCCCCGCGGTATCTATCAACGTGTACTGCTGGCCCCTCCGCTCGTAGTCAATATAGATACTGTCACGAGTTGTTCCCGGCTGATCAAAGACAACCACCCGATCCTCGCCGAGAAGCCTATTCACCAGTGTCGACTTCCCGACGTTGGGTCGTCCAATCACCGCTATGCGAATGCCGTGGTCATGGCTTTCTTCCACCGCTTGAGCCACCGGCAGTGGCGCCAGCACGTCGCTAATAAGACGATGCACGCCCCGGTTGTGGGACGCCGCGATGGTGTGTAAGTCGGCCACGCCCAAACGATAGAAATCACTGGCCGCAACATCCTCGCCGACCCCATCAATTTTGTTAACGACTAGATGAAAGGATTTTTCTTTCTGCCGCAATGCCTTGACCAAGGCCTCATCACCGGGGTGCAGACCCTCGCGCCCATCTACCATTAAAAGGACAACATCCGCCTCGTCAATCGCGACCATCGATTGCCCCGCCATGGCGGCATCAATACCGGATTCATCACCACTGATGCCCCCCGTGTCGATAACGATATAAGGCATATCCCCGAGCTTGCCTTCGCCGTATTTTCGGTCTCTGGTCAGGCCTGCGAAATCAGCCACCAGCGCATCCCGAGATCGCGTCAGCTGATTGAACAATGTGGACTTGCCCACATTGGGTCGTCCAACCAAAGCGATAACGGGTGGCATGTTCTAGTCTTTGGGTGAGATCGTGTAGGCGGCCAGTTTGCCGCCGTTGCCGTACACGTAAAGCATGTTGCCCTTTGCGATCATGTCGGCACGGGCGCCGTCGCCGTCAGCCTTGGTACGCCCCAGAATTTCCCCGTCTACCTGAGACAGAATGTGGAGATAACCCTCGAAATCCACGACAGCCAGATAACTTGAGACCGGCGTGGGACGGGAAAGACCCCGATAACCTAGCTCAATGTTTTGCCAGCGTATGCCCTGACCATTTCTGAGAAAGGCGGAAATGGTTCCGTCCTGATCTGCTGTGTACACATTGCCAAAGCCAACGCTAACGCCAGAGACTGAGGAAACATTGCGCTGCCACACCTTCCGCCCGGTACGAGGATCAACCGCAGCAACCCGACCCTGATAGCTGGCCACATAGAGTTCTGATCCCTGCAGGGTCATAGAGCCATCAATATCGACTATTCGCTCAATCTCAGACCGCCCCTGAGGAATGGCAACACGTGACTCCCAGGAGACATTGCCGCTGTTCTGATCAATCGCCAACACCTTACCATCAGCAAAGCCGGCAATAACAAGCTGGCCCAGCATGATCGGGGTGGAGGTCCCCCGCAGTGTTAGCACTGGCACATCGCTCAGGTGGGCCCAGCGCTGCTCGCCCGATTCGTAGTCGAAGGCGATAAGTTTGCCGTCATAAGTCTGTGCAACAACAAGGCTTCCGTTCCCTTGGGGAGCAGAGAGGACCTCACCACTAACTGATGCGCGCCAATACTCCGACCCATCTCTCGCATCCAAGCGCAAGACAAGTCCGTTCGATGCGCCTACAAATAAGGAGCCATCATGGAAGCCAACGCCCCCAGACAGGGGTACGTCCAGATCAGTTTTCCAGAGCTGCTTGCCGGTCTCGGCGTCAAGAGAAACCATCTCACCCTCGGCTGATGCCACATACAGCACATCACCCACCACAACCGGTGTGATCTTGTAGAACCCATCTCCCTGACCATCGCCTACTTTCTTGGACCAGCGCTTGCTGAAGTTAATCTGCTGCTTGATGTCCTTAAGCTCTACCGGGGCGGTCGGATCGTACTCGTCCTCCTCGAACCACCCGGTGATGGTCTCGCAGCCCGACAGGGCAAACACGGTAACCAGCACCACAAAAAGCGCTCTGCTTCTCACCATCATGACGCGGCCTCATCTCCCTCAGCGAGTCTGGATTCAAGCGTGTTGATCTTAATATCGAGGATGCCAGGGGGATTACCCAGCGCCAACAAGGCTGAGCGCGCTTCGAGATAGGCATCTAAGGCCTGCTGATCCCTGCCGGCGGCCATGTGAATGTCACCGCGGGCCATGGCATAAGCAGCGGGATAAGCACTGCCCCCAGACTCCAGAATAGCCAGCGCAGCGGCTTCCTTCTCCTGCGCCGCCAACACTCTAGCCAGACGTAGCTGTATAAGCTGGCCAAGCTCGGTTTGGGGTCCCGCCTTGGTCAGGGCCCAGCGCAATTCAGCCTCTGCCGCCTCAAGCTCACCAGCCTCGACGTCCAGGGCAGCAAGGCGCAAAGCGGCGAACTGTGCGTAGGCGGAGCCGCCGAAATCCTCTTTCAGCAGCAACGCCATGGCACGGGCATCCTGCTCGGCATCCGGAGATGCAGTAGCCAGAACCTGTTGCATGGACTCCCACAATTCTGACGCACGCTCTGCCTGACTCACGGTCCAGCCCTGGTATTGCTGCCAACCCACGGTACCCGCCACGGCCAGCGCGACGGCAACCATGGTGCTCTTACCATTCTCATCCCACCAACGCTTGAGCGCTTCTACCTGTTCATCATCTTCAAGATGATCCGCCATGCCTTTCTCCTACTTAATCCTGACTCAGGTATGCATCGATTCGAGTCAGTACTTCATCATCGGGTACTGTGATCTGATCGCCACCACTTCGCAGTGGCTTCAGGGTGACCACATTCCCGCTTACCTCCGATTCACCGTAAACGAGGGCGAGAGCAGCCCCACTTTTATCGGCGCGTTTAAATTGGCTTTTAAAACTGCCTCCACCCAAATGCATCTGGATAACCAGATCCGGGCGCTCCTGACGCAGCGCCTCTATCCGCGGCACAGCGTGCATCTGGGCGCCCTCATCAGCCACCACCACGTAGAGATCGGCTGCTTCATGATATTTCTGGTCTAGTGTATCCACCAACAACGACAAACGCTCAAGGCCAATGGCGAAGCCTGCGCCGGGCGTCTCTCGACCCCCGAACTGGCCCACCATGCCGTCGTATCGACCACCGCCACAAACAGTGCCTTGAGCACCCAGCGCTGTGGTGGTCCACTCAAAAACCGATTTATTGTAGTAATCAAGCCCACGCACCAGGCGTTGGTTGACAGTGAAGTCCAGACCCGCGGACTGGAGGAGTTCGCATAGCCAATCAAAATCGGCCCGGGAATCATCATCAAGATAGCTGTGCATCTCCGGTGCGTCCACCAGCAGCGCTTGTGTCTCCGCATTTTTACTATCCAGGATACGAAGCGGATTTGTGGTCAATCGACGCTGACTGTCTTCATCCAACGCATCTTTACATCCCTCGAGATAGGCAACGAGAGCCGCCTTGTAAGCGGCACGTGCATCGGCGCTGCCGATGGAATTGAGTTCCAGCGTGAGCAAGCTCTCAATGCCTAACGCCCGCCACATGCTTCTGCTCAACAGCAAAAGCTCGAGATCAAGATCAGGTGTACCAATGCCGAAGGCCTCAACACCAACTTGATGGAATTGCCGCTGCCGACCTTTCTGGGGTCGCTCGTATCGAAACATCGGGCCCGTGTACCAAAGCTTTTGAGGCGTGGCTACGAGGTTATGCTGCACCGCCGCACGAACACATCCGGCGGTGCCCTCCGGGCGAAGGGTCAGGCTGTCGCCATTTCGATCGTCGAAAGAGTACATTTCTTTCTCAACTATATCGGTGACCTCACCAATAGAACGAGCAAATAGTGCCGTCGATTCAATAATTGGCAGACGTATTTCGCTGTAGCCATAAGACCTGAGAACAGCAGAGAGAATTTTGTCGATATGCTGCCACCGCGGGGTATCCTCGGGCAGGATATCAACCATCCCGCGAACAGCTCGGTATTCAGTCATGAGAGTTCCGTCAGCTACTGCGTGCGATGGTATCGGCGTCGGCTTTTGCTCGCGCCATTTCTAGGCCCGCCGCTCGCTCCCTGATCACCGACTCAAGATGGTCCACGAAGTCCTGATTGCTCACCTTGTGATCGGGCTCGCCATTGAGATAAATCAAGTTGTTGGGTGTCGCTCCGGTGAGTCCAACATCGGCTTCACGGGCCTCGCCGGGGCCGTTCACGATACAGCCAATCACAGCGACATCCATAGGTGTTCTGATATCTTCCAACCGTCGCTCAAGCTCATTCATGGTACCGATAACATCGAAATTCTGCCGAGAGCAGCTGGGGCAGGCAATAAAGTTAATACCGTTGGCGCGTAGTTTCAGACTTTTCAGGATTTCAAAACCGACCTTTACCTCTTCTACCGGATCGGCGGCCAGAGAAATACGAATGGTATCCCCGATCCCATCCATCAGCAGCATGCCAATGCCTACCGCCGACTTGACTGTACCCCCGCGCAAGGCACCAGCTTCAGTAATACCCAAATGCAGCGGCTGCTCAATTTTTTTGGCAAGCATCCGATAGGCATCAACCGCCATAAAGACTTCGGAGGCTTTGACGCTCACCTTGAAATCAGGGAAGTCGTGACGATCCAAGATATCCACATTACGCATGGCCGACTCAACCAATGCTTCCGCCGTTGGTTCCGGGTACTTCCGCAGTAATTCCTTACCAAGAGACCCGGCGTTGACCCCAATACGTATGGGTATGCCCCGGTCCTTGCAAACAGCTATAACCTCTCGCACCTTCTCTTCACGGCCAATGTTGCCGGGATTGATTCGCAGACAGTCCACCCCGTACTCGGCAACCTTGAGCGCAATATTGTGGTCAAAGTGGATGTCGGCAACTAGAGGCACGGTCACTTGAGTCCGAATCTCCTTGAACGCTTCTGCGGCGTCCATGCTGGGTACCGACACCCGAACGATATCGGCACCCGCGTCTGCGATGGCGTTCACCTGAACCACGGTTGCAGCGACGTCACGGGTCTCGGTATTTGTCATACTCTGCACCGCTATAGGTGCATCACCGCCCACGGGCACCTGGCCGACCATGATCTGGCGGCTCGTACGGCGCTTGATTGGCGATGGGTGGTTCATCTCTAGACCCGGTCCTTTTTGCTTATTGTAACCCCTGCCGGGCCTTCCATGCTCGATATTCTGGCGAGTCCGGATAGCGGCTTCTGAGCGCCAATTCGTAGCTACTCTGCGCATCCTTGTCACCATTGGCCTGCGCCAGCTCTATCCCCATCACGAGACCACGAGCGGACTGTTGGGGCACCACTGTTCGGTACACCCCGTAATAGGTTTCGGCAGCAAGTACATCATCCGCCGCCAACCGCAGGTAACTCATCTCCAACAGTGCGGTTGGGCTACGGCGATCCATTCGCAAGGCGCGGGTGAAGGCGGCTTCAGCACCTTCATTGTCGCCCAGATTCACACGGCTCATACCGAGATTGGTGTATGCCAGAGGCCTGCCAGAGTAGAGAGCATCCTCAGCGACAATCGCAAACTCTCTCTCAGCGTCCTCAAATCGCCCTAGAAAATAGAGAAACGCCGCATAGTTATTCCGTGCTCGGGAGAACCCGGGATCAAGCTTCAGCGCTTTGAGAAAACTCTCTTCCGCACGCTCGTACTCACCGGTGCTCTGGTACACCAAACCAAAAGCCTCGTGAACCGCCGGACTCTTGGGGTCAATATTATTGGCGATTTCCAGATTACGCTTGGCATTCTCCCAATCACCGCGACCGATGTACTGGCGCGCCAGCTCGACGCGTTTTTCCAGCGCGGCTTGCGTATCCTGCTTCATCTCTGGGCCACCAACGGTTTCTGTGACACAGCCGGAAAGCACCAGGGTAAGCGCCAATCCCAGCCCCAGAGTCGTCTGTCGAAGAAATCTATTCACTGGTGCATTTCTCCCACATTCACCGGGGAAACACCAGTGGCAGCATAGCGCTCTCGATAACGCTCTGCGCGGC
>Ga0181574_10000682_pt1 | contig 31791 bp, 29 predicted proteins | sample 101ome_24_FD_145600 | JGI IMG/M metagenome (GOLD analysis project Ga0181574, IMG submission 145600) | Coastal salt marsh microbial communities from the Groves Creek Marsh, Skidaway Island, Georgia - 101410AT metaG (spades assembly) | ecosystem: Environmental > Aquatic > Marine > Intertidal zone... | reverse complement strand
CCGAGAATTAACTCAGGAAGAATTGGATCGGCTTGCACTAATCGCTCCAAATGCTTCAGTAGCGATTATCCGAAATTACAGCGTGGCTGAAAAACGCCAAATCGAACTAGGTTCAGAATTGGTAAATATTGCTCGATGTTCATTCTGGAATTGTATAACCCAAAACTCACGAGAGCCACTGCCACACAAGTTGCGTGTAATGTCTGCTGACCCCTTAGATCTAAGATGCTCATATTGCGGTCGTTCTCAGTCGATTGAAGAATTGGCTGAATCCATAATTTGAGGCCTCTAGATGGTCAGAATAGAAGCGGTCTATGACGACAATCTGAGATGCTCTGCAACACACATCCCTTCAGGTCAAAAATTGGTAACTGATGCCCCTGTTGATAACATGGGAAAGGGTCAGTCATTTTCTCCAACTGACCTCTTGGCTACATCTATGTTGAATTGTATGATGACGATTATTGCTATAGCCGCAGATTCTAGAGAAATAGACGTTGGGGGAATGAGTGGTTCAGTAGAGAAGCATATGGCTTCAGGCCCGCGTAGGGTGTCGAAGTTGGAGGTTGAAATTTCCTTGCCCGCAGACCTGAATAGTGAGGAACGAGAGTGGTTGATTAAGCGAGGTTTGGCTTGTCCTGTTCATAAATCGGTTAGTCAAGAGATGGATGTGGAAGTCAAATTCCTCTGAAAAATTAGGTTTTCTCGAACCATCAATATACAACTATTGATGCACTTTCTCATCAAGCGGAATATATGTTTAGACCTTTAGAGGGCGTAAGGGTCCTCGATTTATCCAGAGTATTAGCAGGACCTTATACCGCAAAGTTGCTTATGGATTTGGGAGCAACTGTTCTCAGAGTAGAGGCTCCTTGGGGTGATGATACTAGGGGATGGGGACCTCCATTTACAGAGATTGAAAATGAACAAGTTGCGGCATATTGGACTTCAGTAAATTTAGGAAAATCGGTTATTAGAAAAAATCTCAACAAAGAAAGTGATTTGCGAGATGTTAAGAAACTGATTTCTGATTCTGACATTATTATCGAAAATTTCCGCCCGGGTAAATCGGAACAATGGTTTGGTTCTTGGCCTGAAAATGCGATTGTTTGCAACATAAGTGCCTACGGAAAAGACGGGCCTAGATCTAGAGAAGGAGGCTATGACATCGTTATGCAGGCACGTAGTGGATTGATGTCGATTACAGGCGACGAAAAAGGCAATACCGCTAAAGTTGGAGTAGCGGTAATTGATGTTGCAACCGGGCTACATGCTAGTTCTGCAATTCTATCTGCACTTTACAGAAGAGAAAGAGACGGGATTGGGGCTAAACTTAGCTTATCACTCTGGGATTGTGCTCTAGATTTGTTGGTCAATCAAGCTCAGAACACAATAATTTCCGGAAATAGTCCAACAACGATGGGGACCTCTCATCCAAATCTAGTACCCTATCGGGCATATGCCACTTTGGACGGTGAATTTGTTATTGCAGTCGGCTCAGATAATCAATGGACAAAATTAGTCAAAGCATTGCAATTAGAAATTCCACAAGGCTCAGATTGGTCAAAAAACTCTCAACGAGTTGTGGATAGAATATTAGTAGATGAATTGATTTCAAAATCCGTAAGTCAATTAAAATCTATAGAATTAGAGACTTTACTCGATGGTATTCCATGCTCGCCGGTAAATTCAATCAATCAGGCGTTATCTGATCTGCATTCTATCGAAAGAGGCGTCATGGATTCCACTGCTGGAATAAATCACGTATCTAGCCCACATCGATTTCACAGTTGAATAATCACTGAGAGGATTCAGTCAACCATTGTTTCATTATGCAAGATTGGCAGATTGGACGACTTGTAATTTCCCCACATTGTTGACAGTTTGTAACATCCGACTGATGGCTCCCCCTTGCCTCTCGGTATAATTCCCGAATCTGCTCCAACGCATGCAATAATCCGTGCCGAGCGCCCGGACTTTGAGCCTCCAATGAGGCGACAATTGCACGGCTTTGTTGTCTCATTGCTCCGGGTGCATGAGGACAATCTCCGTGATGAATTGGAAGACCTTTGGAGAAAGCATAAGCATGAATTTCTTGTTCCGGCACCCAACGTAGTGGAACAATACGAGGTGCTAATCCTTCGATTGGAGTGTCTGTGTGAGGGGCGAGTCTAACACTTCGCTCTATCTCGCCCTTCTGCAAATTCATCAATATTGATTGAGCCATATCGTCGAGGTTATGTCCAAGTGCCATAACATCTGCCTGCACCTTTTCGGCAAGGGCGTTGAGACTCTGCCTCCGGAAAACACCGCAATATGAACAAGGCATCATTCCCTTTGCCTCATCATGGTTGTTAGCAATGATTGGCATTCTTCGTACAACTTCGTCCATTCTTTCGTAACCCATCTCCTCGTAAGATAAAGTAACAAATTCAATTGACAAGGATTCCGCTAGTTGCCTTGCACATTCCAACGAAGGGGATCTGTATCCATCTATTCCCTCATCAACACAACCAGCAATAATTTGCACGTCTCTTCGCTTTCCGATAATATCTACCAGCATATCCAATAGTACTGCTGAATCCTTCCCTCCGGAGACGCAAGCTAGTACTGTGAATGGCCGGCCATCATCATGATTGGCATTTTTGGGTAAGACCAATTGACTACGCAAATCCTTGGACACTCGCTTTCTTATCGATTGTCTAAGGTGATAGGCGCAGAAGTGTTGACCACTGTATTCCTGATGCAATATAGCTGGCTTATCACAACGACTGCAAGTCTCTATGTCGATACCTGCTGCCATGACCTATGGGCTGAGCTCTGTCGCTTGAACCCAACTGATTGTGCATGTAGAAAGGCAATCAGGCCAATCGGTGCATATATTGGCGATATTTGTCACAACATCACCATGAGCGAGGTTGGGAACCTGCCAAATAGGGCGAATTCAGCCGGGAAGAAGACCTCGCCCTGGATGGATAGATTCGTACTCTTTGCCTGTATATTCGGGGCTTGGGAAATCAGTAACGAGGTGATTTCCTCCATGGAGCCTCAACTGGGTTGGTGGGCTAATCCAGTTGCTGTGATTATCCTTGGATTAGCCACCCTCTATATTTCTAGCCAAATAGTCCTAATTTTTGAGAAAATACTCAAAATAAGACGAAGCGATTAGGAATCTTATCTTGTACCGCGTAAACTAACAATTCCTGCTTCAATTATACCGCTAACTCTCTGCCATGGAACCACATATCTCATTCCAGCCACAGCTAACAGAAATAATCCGGCCGAGATGACTTTCCCGTACGTCAATTGCAACTCTAAAGATTCGGAAACTTGTCCGCTCCACTGTCCGCCTTCCATTACAGCCACTATATCCAACATTAATGCATCAAACTCGAGTGCCAATGCAGTAGTAATTGCGACACCGCCAATAATTCCAACAGTGTGCAAAACATGACTATTCACTACATTGTTGAATTGACGTACATATTCCGGATCTGACTTACTAGCATCTGGTAACATCACCGCATACTCGAGGTGACCAATAACGGCATTTCCAGCCTCATGGAATAGCAGTACGAGAATTGCAATCCCGAGTAAATCAAGAGCTAATGGGGAAATTAGCCCACCATACAGGGTTGCTTCACCAATTTGCGCTGGTAGCGGCTTTAGACCAATGCCGGCTACTGTATCCGTTATACCCTGGAAGGTAAGTAATGCATGAACTCCAATAATCATCAGGAAGAAACCTACCGACCAGGTGAGTGCCCTTCGGGATAGGCTCCAGATACCTATCAATCCAGCCAATATAGGGGCGAAGACAATTCCAACAAAGAATAACTCAATTGCTAATTGAAGAGGTTGGAATAGGGAGCCTAAGTGTTGCAATGGAAGATGAAAACCGATAGCCCCAATCTCATCAAACCAATCTAGGATGAATGGTACAAGAGCCCATAGAACAATGACTCCGGTAAAACCTCTACGAGTCCATAGCTTTACTTTTTCATTTCTGGCTTGATACAGCATCCACAATCCTGCGATTAGGAAGCACATGGCAAGAGGAACAACCTGGCTAGCAAATCCAGTTGAGTCGATTCCTGTAAGTACCCGAGGTAAAATCAAGCCATCGCTACCCGAGAATAGGTTATTTTGGAATGAAGGTTGATCATTAACCCACATCAGACCCCTAGTGTGTTCGTAAGAGGGACACCATGTGTTACCGTCTTCTAGGAATCCATCGTCACAGGGGCCGTAAACTTCTGTCATCCTGAAAAATAACCCAATCAAAGATGCAGTAGAGATTATCTGAAGGAATAGGATTTGCCAACGACGGCGCAAACGAGGAAGGTGTAGCGTCTGGTTGGGTGGTACAGTTTCCATAGCCATATTTTCACCTCCTTAAGCCGACTTAACCTGTAGCAAAGCCTGTGATAACTCAATATCTGGCATCCAATCGATGACCTTCGCTCCATATCCTGAAATTGCCGTTAATCTGTTCTGTCTCTCTAACTTGAGTACCTCATAAGACATTCTAGGTATCCGGCTTACTAACCTCTCAAGGTCAATACTGGATGGTGACAGGACAATAACCTCGTGACCTTTACCTGCAAGGTTTCGAATTGCTGGGAGTGTTGTCCCGTCTCCTTCTAGGCTACTGATAATGAATACAGGAGAGCCACGGCTGATTCTAGAACTCAGCGCGTTAGTCACTGCTTGCAATGGCATGCTACCTTTGGAAGTTACACCTGCTAGCATACTCAGAGTCTTGTAATACTGCTTGTCACCTGTTTCGGGTGGAAGATAATTCATCCTATCTCCATAGGTAACTATCGAAACCGAATCACGGCGGCGAAGGAAATAATTTGCAATCGAAGCAGCAGCAACAGTTCCCATCTCTAATGGATTTTTGAGGACAGTTCCTATTCTTGCAACATCTCTAGTATCGAGAATGATGAACACGTCAGTAACAGCGTCACGAGTTTTTTCATTCACCATCAGGTCTCCAGTTCTAGCGAACGCTTTCCAATTGATCATTCGGAATGCATCTCCAGGTAGGTATTCACGCAGAGAATAGAATTCCATTCCCTGACCGGGAGTTTTCAGTGTTGTTGCACCAGTATACATTTTTGGCACATTGGACCGAAGGAGAGCTTCCTCAACTTCACGAACCTGGGGGAATACGGTAATGTCTGTTCGGTCATCAACTTTTGATTCATTGACGAAGAGGTTGAATGCATTTCGATGACGGACAGAAACTGGCCCAACTGTGTAATGACCACGCAATGGGCAACGAACCGTGTATCGCATTGTTGCAGATTGGCCAGGACCAAGATTCATTCTCATCTGATTGATTCCTCTCCTCATTTTCATTTCATGAGGGACATTGTCGAATACCTCAAGTAATTGAGTTCGACGATAGGAGTTATTGGTGACGCTAACTTCGACTAATATATCATCACCCTTGTAGACATTTTGAGCTGAAATATTGCGAGTAATCTCAAGGTCTGAGTGGCCAGTCACCCAGCCGTTGATAACCAAGAAAGCGATGAATGTAAGACCAATTATCATCAATTGGAAATGAGAAATCATCATTCCAATCAAAATCAGAGAAATACCACTAGTCAGCATAATCGCTGCCTTTCGTGTCCACATTAGGCACCACTCTCCTCTGTTTGACCCCATGCCTTGATTCGTTTGATTATTCCAACCAACTCGTCTGGCTTGTATCTTCTATCCTCGAAGATGAATTGAACTAGTACTGGATCATCAACTATACGTTGTAACTCGGCAGCAGGTAATGCATCGAATTCCTCTCTAGACATAGTATTGAGATTACGTACCCTAGTCAATAAGACCTGCCGAATTTTCTGAGGTCTCTGATAGTAATCATACCTCCGAGCATCGCCAAATCCGTAGTAAATAATCCGGAATACATGACGCCAGTCCTCTGGATCGTCCTTTCGAATTAGCACCGCTTCTAGTACGATGAAGAGTGTTAGGAAAAGAATGAGCATGGCCATCCAATCGTTGGTAAAGTAGACTAGAATGTAGTAGAGTAGATTGTAGGTATCACCCATAGGGGTTTCTTGCTGGTGCCTTGATTCATCGAAAATTATGATGGCTTCTTCACCAGCATTTGTACTTGTATTTCCTAAAAGTAGAGCCTCCGCAATGATATCCAAAGCCCATTTGCGATTATCGTTTATCGGGACTGAGTCAGCGTACGGGCTATCCGGTCCTGCTCTGTAAAGTGAATTGATTAGAACCGAACCATCGCTGACGAAGTGAATTCGTCCTGAATCAGAATCTAGACACATTCTATCTACACAATATCTGACATAAACAGCGAAGGGACCTTGTTCGTCCCCGGCAATCCCTGCTGCCTCGAAGCCAACTGTTAGGTTTCCGTCATCGTTGGTATCCAAGTATGAATCAAGTGTGCTTGCACTAATGGCGTAACGATTCTCAGCGGGATTGAATGCTCCCTCTTTCTCAAATGCTGAAGGTGAGTTTGTAAGAAGGTTGTAGCTTTCACTGAAGTCCCATTCACCCGTCTCTTGATCCCATCTATGGGAACAAAGGCCGACATTTTGCTCCGTGATTACACCACCTACGTTCGGGTCATATGGCTCATCGTCAAGTAAATCGATTACTCCATCAAGATCTACATCCCGTAAACATGGATGCATAGATGCAGCGACCGAACCAGAAGTTGAAGTGAAGTTGAATGCAGAGGTTTCGTTTACCCAAACGAAATTGAAGTCAAGTTCTCTAGCCCATGCTTCACCATCGTAAAGGTGATGACCAGAATAAGTCAAGCCGTATTCATCAGCAAGACTCGCAGAGTAACCAAAATCATCCATCAATAGAAGAGTGCCGCCTGAGTCGACAAAATCACTAATTGCAGAGATTTCTGAACTGGTATATCCATCAGCCTCTCGGAAATCAACAATACTCTCATCTCCTGTAAATTTGGGTAAGGAAATCGTATCTCTTTCAACCCCTGAAATGACAAAAATCGCCTGTTCAGGTTGATCTATTTCGGTTAGTAGTAGAGGGCTTGAAATTAATGCAGTTGTTTCGATTCCTAGATTCGATACCTCATCTCTGAATCCATTCAAATCATTCCAATCGTCGCCGTACGCAGACTGCTGTTTTTCACCTGTAATGATGTAGGTTTGCAGAATTGAAAAGAGGAGAATTCCCAACATTAACCAGAATGAGGTGGTGATTGCAAGACGCCGAGTTTGCCTCGACGTTAGCCTTCTCATCCAAACCCGGGAATCCGCCATGCTGCAAGCCACCGTTCCTACGGAACATGTGACGAGCCTCAACTACGACTTAAGACCGTTATTCACCGCTGAACGGGGCTTGCATCGAGTCAGCGGGTAAGTTGGATATTCACTCCGACCTCTGCAATCTCTTCAACTGGAACTGACAGTAAGCCTTCTATTGTTGGCCAGGGGAGCATCGCTGGATCCAAATCATTTTCCAGAGCCACCAGCAGAGCGGTAATTCTCCCACTAGACATATCTATTGTAAAATCCGCAAGGACACCAAGCTGATCGGATGCTTGATCGACGACATTGCGTCCAAGAATTTCTCGGCCGAAAGTCGTCGGTATTTTCTCACCTCAAACTGCTTCAATTCCAGAAAGTGTATCTGGTCGGCGACGTACCGATTCGAGACCACTGGTTAGCATACCTTCCATGCGGCCGTAGTACTCCATCATCTCATCGGTAATTGTAGGCCTAACTCTAGCAATTGCCTCCTCAAAGGATTTCTTTGAAACTGATTTCTTTCCAGCTCGCATGGAAATTAGTGCTGCCTCGCGACAAATAGATTCAATATCGGCGCCAGTGTAATTATCAAGTTGGCCGACTAAGTCATCAAGAGAGAATTTGCCCAATGGCATATCTTTGGTATGAATCCTGAGAATTTCCTTTCGTGAATCCGCATCTGGTGGTGGAATGTGTAACACCCTCTCGAAGCGCCCACTTCTGAGAAGAGCAGGGTCAATCATTTCCGGTCGGTTTGTCGCAGCAACTACGATGACACCCTCCATTGTTTCTACTCCGTCCATGCTGGATAGTAATTGATTGACAACCCTATTCATCACGTCTGAGCCTTCACCAGACATGTTACGCCTGACTCCTGCTATACTCTCAAATTCATCAAGGAAAATAATCGAAGGGCTGGATTGTTTGGCCTTCTTGAATACCTCGCGGACGGCTCTTTCCGATTCTCCGACCCATTTGGATACCATTTCGGGACCTTTGATTGATATGAAATTGGCTTTTGCTTCATTGGCAATAGCCTTTGCAATCAATGTTTTTCCGGTACCAGGGGCTCCAAACAGCACGATTCCACGAGGTGGATTGATTCCGAAATGTTCGAACATCTCGGGCTGAGTTAGCGGCCATTCGATACTTTCTTTCAAGCGCTCCTTGACCTCGTCTAAACCTCCAACTTGTTCCCAAGACACCTCAGGCACCTCTACGTAGATTTCACGAAGAGCGCTTGGTTCAATTTCCTTTATGGCTTCACGGAAATCAATCATTTTTACTTCCATTTTTTCTAGAACTTCGGCAGGAATCTGCTCTTCGTCTAGATCTATTTCTGGCAAGTAACGGCGCAGAGCCTTCATGGCTGCTTCTCGAACCAAGGCTGAGATATCTGCCCCGACGAATCCGTAGGAATTATCCAACAGCCAATCCATATCGAAATCATCACTTATTGGCATACCTCTGGTATGGATATTGATTATTTCCTCTCTACCATTTTTGTCAGGAACACCAATTTCCAATTCCCTGTCGAATCGGCCCGGACGCCTTAGTGCAGGATCTATTGCATCGCGTCGATTTGTTGCGCCGATTACAACGACGTTGTCACGGCCCTGCATTCCATCGAGTAGTGTGAGAAGTTGTGCGACAACTCTGCGCTCTACTTCACCTGACACATCTTCCCGCTTTGGAGCGATTGAATCCAATTCATCGATAAATATGATTGCAGGAGCATTAGCTGTGGCTTCGTCGAATATTTCTCGGAGTTGTTTTTCACTCTCACCATAATATTTCGAGATGATTTCAGGCCCATTTATTGAGGTAAAATGTGCCTGTGTTTCAGATGCTACTGCTTTGGCAATCAATGTCTTCCCAGTACCAGGTGGGCCGTGCAATAGAACGCCTCTCGGAGGATCAATTCCAAGTCTACGGAACAGAACTGGGTGTTTTAATGGAAGTTCGATCATCTCACGAACTTTTTGCAATTGATCTCCAATACCTCCGATATCCTCGTAAGTGATACTTGATATTTCGGCATCTTCATCCTCATCGACTGCTTCTTCCTTGATGATTATCTCAGTGTCTGGCAAAACCTGAACTGTTCCCTTTGGGCTTGTTTGAACAATCTGGAAAGGTAATGCTTCGGCAAACAGAGTCATCCCAGGTATGAATATTCTATCACCTGAAACCACTGGTCTCTTGTTTAGTCCGCGGCGGGCAAACCCTTCAATTCCAGGTCCAAATCTAACCTTCTGTTGCTTTGCCATGACTGGACTCAGTACGAGTCGCGTACATGGCTGAGCTTCGACTTTCCTAACTGTGACTCGATCGCCGAGAGAAACACTTGCATTTTTTCGGATAATTCCGTCAATTCGAATTACTCCAAGGTTCGCGTCTTCTGGTCGGCACCTCCAGACAATCGCAGCGGTTGAGCGTTCGCCTTCTATCTCGATTATGTCCCCAGGCTTAAGGTTCAATTCGTTATCAAATGGCACTCTTGCTCTGCCATGACCGACGTCGCTTGGGATTGCTTTGGCTACTCTAAGTTTCAATTCTTTGTCAGATTCCTCTGCCATATTACCCCTCCTTGTAGCACCGTGTCAACATCGGAGGTAGTTAAACCCCCCAATTGAGAATTGTCAAATCTGGCAATTCAATTATCGGAATCACGAATAGCGATGCGGTGGTTTCATTGCTACTACTCGATTCGCACGAAGCATGACCCACGTTCTCGAGACTGGATTCGAATACATGGAAGCAAATAACCCAAATGGATCTCCTAAGATAAGAGGTTACAATATTATCAACGGTAAACTAACTCTGGCTAGTGACGGTGCGACTTACGAGAGCACAAATCCTGCATGGTTAGATGATTGCCTCGGAGAGTTTCCTCTCTCAACCAAAGAAGATGTGCATGATGCTCTGAGAGCAGCTCGTTCTGCATTCCCCGATTGGGCTGCAACCCCTGCTCCTACTCGTGGACAGGTAATTGGAAACATGGGTAGATTGTTGATGGAACATAAAGACGACCTTGTTCGTTTACAGGCTCGTGAAATTGGTAAAACATTGAAAGAATGTGGCGGTGAAATTCAGGAAGCAATTGACACATGTTTATTCTTCCAATCAGAGGGTCGCAGACTCTATGGCCAGACAGTCAACTCTGAGTTACCGAACAAAGAATTGTTCACCTACCGTAGACCATTGGGGGTTTGTGGAATAATCAATTCTTGCAACTTCCCTTCAGCGGTCCCTTTCTGGAAGATGATTCCAGCAATCATGTGCGGCAACACCTGCGTTTGGAAGTCCCCTCAAGACTCGCCCCTCCTTTCCTTCGCCCTAGCGCGCGTAATGCATGAAGCAGGATTGCCTGATGGCGTGATTAACCTAGTACATGGTAATGGTAGTGGAGCAGGTCAAGCATTGGTTGATTCAGCCGATTTAGGGATGGTAGACAAAATCTCATTCACAGGTAGTACTGCGGTCGGAAAGATGATCGGAGAAACTTGCGGTCGTAATCTCGTTAGCGCTTCCCTAGAATTGGGAGGGAAGAATCCGCTTGTGATAATGCCTTCAGCAAATATGGAAAATGCTGTTGAAGGTGCTTATTGGGCAGGATTTGGAACTTCGGGACAGCGTTGCACTAGCTTAGGAAATTTGATTATTCACGAAGATATCTATGATGAGTTTGTTGAACGATTAATGGAGAAGGTGAAATCCACTTCGATTGGTGATTCAATGCGACATGATGGAGTACTGTATGGCCCAATGCTATCCGAAAGATATGCAGTTGATTTCATGAAAGGTGTCGACATGTGTGAAAATAGCGGTGCAAAGAAAATTTGGGGAGAAGGCAGAATTACAAATGACAACAAGCCAGATACTTTCCATGGAGATGCGAGCGAAGGCATCTACATGTGGCCTCATGTCTATGTAGATGTCACGGAAGATATGGAATGTTTTCATGAGGAGATTTTCGGGCCACTGGTAACTATTGTCAAGGCCCGAGATTTCGATCATGCATTGCATCTTGCAAATGCTTCACCCTATGGGTTGTCCTCTGCAATTTACACCAATGATAGACTCGAGGCCTATCGATACAAAACAGGCATCAAGGCCGGTATGACTGGAATTAACAACTCGACGACGGGAGCAGAAGCCCACCTACCATTTGGAGGAGTCAAGAGTAGCGGAAATGGAACTCGCGAATCGGGAATTTGGGTAATCGAAGCATACTCGTACTGGCATGCAGTAAACGATGAGTTATCTGGAAAGTTACAACTAGCTCAAATGGATGTTGACGAAATCGAGATGGAAGAGGCTGACGCAGATTACGGCTCCCTTGCTTGAATGGAGGTAATTCTGTTGGAAATTTCGAGAGAATTTGTCCGGACGGTTGTCTTTGTTCTCGGACCAATGGTACTTGCATCCTACGTCGTAGGATTGCGTCGCGCTGATGACCCAATGGCATTATGGGGCGGTATTCCTGAATCTTGGAGAACCCTAAACGTCACCTGTATGTTCATATCCGCTATTGGATTCCTTATCGTTTTCCAACAACTTCTGTTCGGATGGGAATCCTCCGTTGTTGAAGGTGTAGGCTGGCCATGGAGCGGAGAGGTTTCTGAAGGTGGACATCAGAGACTATTGATTGCATTCTTATTAGTTCTAATTCCCTCAATGTTTTGGCTCGAGTTAACTTCCTTCCACATACGGGTGGATACACTTTGGTCCCAGTGGTTAGTTATCGGTTGTCTCTGGCTTGTCGTGACTGGAAACTTGCTCCTAATTTTGTTTAGCTGGAGTGCTTGGCAAAGCGATGCATCCGGAAGTTCGATAGTGCCGCTAATTGGGGCTTCTATGCTTGGAATTCAAGTAATCATAAACGATGGAATACTGTGGGTTTGGAAATTCCCTTGGTAATCAGAGTAAGCCTCTCTTCAATCCAGAAGAGCGTTTCATTCTCCTTTTTGGGTCAGAGACCAGCAAACATGTCATTGCATCCATGATACCTTGTTGGGTATCACACATTTGAAGGAGTGTTTTGTAATCTAGAGTTTTAAGGAAAAATTGTCTCTCCACATTCAGGGCAAGGTAGTCCTGGCATGAATGCTCCAGGCATGTATCCACAGTTGAGACAAATAGAACTGGTTAGATCGTCAATCATCTGGCTGACACCCCTCAATTTACCAGCAAGGGGGGATGTATTGAACCTACGGATTTTCAATAATCGAGTTGGACTCTTGAGTTGGGTGGATGCAATTACTTATTGCTGTCCGACAGCCCGTATTGAACATCAGGTGCGGAGATGAGTCAGGGCATCACTTTACCACTCCCTATGAAGAAGGGATTTGGAGCAACAGATAGAGTTGATAAGTGGTGGATTGAACCTTTCTGGATGGCAACTGCTTTGGCATTGGCAATGGTTTACACTGCCCTGAGAGTCTTGGTTTGGGACGGTGGAATCCATTATGATGATCATAGAGTCACTTCACCAATATTTTCTCCTGATATACTACACATGCTACACATCAGTAATCATCCTGGATGGATGAATTCTGCAATGTTGATTCTTTGGATTCCATTCGGTTTTCGAGGGACTTGCTATTACATGAGGAGAGTTTACCACAGAACCTTCTTCCAAAATCCAACAGGATGTATGGTGGCAAAACCAGAATTGAATTATTCTATTGGTTACAAAGGCGAGAGAGGACTATTCATAATCAATAACATTCATCGATATATGCTCTACCTAGCAATAATTATTCTGTCAATAAAATTCTATGATGTGGTATTGACAACTGATTTCGGTGGAGGAACAAGAGGAATATCAATTGGTACCTTGATTCTAGGCATCGAATCATTCCTGTTATTCATGTATGTGTCATCTTGTCACTCATTCAGACACATATTCGGAGGAGGAATGGATAGATGGAGAGGCGGTATCTCTGGTGTGTTTGGTTCTATTTACAGATCTGTAAGTAAGGTCAATGTTCATCATTCATTTTGGTTCTGGACCAGCCTAGCAATGGTTTTCCTCGGCGATTTATTCGTAATTGCAGTATCTGAAAACATCATCATCGATAGGATACTTTTGGAGTGGTAAGCATGTTAGAAGATTACTCTGTTCACGCGTATGATGTGTTGGTAATAGGAGCCGGAGGAGCGGGGCTGAGAGCCGCTATAGAAGCGAGCTCTTCAGGTGCTAAAGTTGCAATAATTTCGAAATCTATGCTTGGAAAGGCTCACACTGTAATGGCAGAAGGCGGTGCAGCCGCTGCGCTGGCCAACAAGGATAAGCGCGATTCCTGGAAAGTACACTTCCGAGACACCATGAAGGGGGGTAAATACCTCAATGATTGGAGAATGGCTGTAGTACATGCTCAGCAAGCACCTGATAGAATACGTGAACTCGAGACCTGGGGTGCTGTATTCGATAGAACTCCAAAGGGCTTGACAAGTCAGAGAAACTTCGGTGGCCACACTTATCCTAGACTAGCTCACATTGGTGATGCTACAGGATTGGAGCTAATTCGCACCTTACAAGAGAAGGGCGTCCATATGGGAATGGATGTTTTCATGGAATTTACAGTTCGAAGATTATTCACTAATGAGGGGGAAATTACAGGCTGCTTTGCCTACGACAGGAATGATGGATCGCTCCACTTGTTCAAAGCCAAATCGATTGTTCTGGCAACTGGTGGAATTACGCGTTGCTGGGCGGTTTGCTCGGGCTCTTGGGAATACACAGGAGAAGGACATGCTCTAGCATATTGGGCAGGAGCAGAAATCGGAGATATGGAATTTGTTCAGTTTCATCCAACAGGCATGATTTGGCCACCTAGTGTGAAAGGAATCTTAGTCACAGAAGGTGTACGTGGAGAAGGCGGGATGTTAACCAATTCTGAAGGAAAGAGATTCATGTTCGATTACGTTCCTGATATGTACGCAGAAGAGTTTGCAGATACCGAAAAGGAGGCGCTAGAATGGGTCGACGAAGTTATTTCCGGAAAGTTGGCAACAAAGAGAAGACCTCCAGAGCTACTGACTAGAGATGTTGTTGCTAAAGCAATCAACTCAGAGCGTTATGCAGGTAGAGCGAGCGAGCATGGTGGTGCTTACCTCGATATCTCATGGAGAAGCCCTGAAGATATCAAGAAGAAACTTCCAGGGATGTATCATCAATTCAAGGAATTAGCAGCGGTTGATATTACTACAACCAAGATGGAAGTCGGACCAACCGCTCACTATGTCATGGGAGGAGTCAAGGTTAATCCTGAAACCCAAGAATCTACTATTTCTGGCTTGTTTGCCGCTGGAGAAGCAGCAACCGGTCTTCATGGCGCAAACCGACTCGGAGGAAATTCGCTAAGCGACCTTATAGTATTCGGAAAGATTGCCGGCGAGAGCGCAGCTTCAAGAGCCGCTGGAATGGATGGATTCACAGACATACCAGAAGAAGAAATCGCATCTGCGATTTCTGAAACTTTAGCCCCGTTATCACGCGAGGGTGGTGAAAATCCTGCTGCCGTAGTGGAAGACCTGCGGGATATGATGCAAGAAAAAGTCGGAATAATTAGAACCGGAAAACTGTTGCAAGAAGCACTCAAAGATTTAGACGAACTTGAGACTCGTGCAGCGCTTACCTGTCCTGGTGGATCAAGGATTTACAATCCTGGATGGCATCAAGCCTTGGAATTAGGTGCTATGATTGATGTTTCTCGTATGTGCGCACTGGCCGCACTAGAACGTGAAGAATCCCGAGGAGGACACACTCGAGATGATTTCCCTATTCCCGATCACAGTCACTGGGGTAAAGTGAATAGCGTGATTTCTTTATCCGGCGATGGTTCAATGAAAATTGAGCACAGAAGTTACCCACCAATAGATGAAGAATTCAAAGCACTACTTGATGCAGACGACCTACACGAGGAGGAGGCTTGAGGATGTCACAGGAAGTAACCTTCAGAGTATTCCGAGGAGTTGGAGATGAAAGTGGTGAGGCTCTAGGAAAGATGGTTGACTATACCGTCGAAATGGACGAAGGTATGGTCGTGTTAGACGTCATACACCGTATCCAGGCAGAGCATGCTCCTGACCTTTCATGCAGATGGAACTGCAAAGCTGGAAAATGTGGGTCTTGTAGCGCAGAAGTAAATGGAAAATCTCGATTGATGTGTATGACAAGAATGGAAGATATCATCGAAGAAACTCCGGAGGGAGAGCCTGTGATTGTCAAGCCCATGCAGGCTTTTCCAATTACGAAAGATCTCGTAACAGATATTTCATGGGCATATGAAATGAATAAGAAAATGGTTCCAGTTAATGGGCCAGAAGAACTTGATTGGGAATTTAACCAACAAGAAGCTGATCGCATTCAGGAATTCAGAGCATGTATCGAGTGTATGCTTTGTGTCAACACATGTCACGTTCTTCGTGAACATCAGAAGTTTGACGAATTCGCAGGCCCAAGATTCTTCGTTAGATTGGCTGGTCTAGAAATGCATCCTTTGGATACTGAAAATCGTATTCCTGAAATTAAGGAAGACTTCGGTATAGGGTATTGTAATATCACAAAGTGCTGTACTGAGGTGTGTCCTGCTGGAATTAATATTACAGACAATGCAATAATCCCTCTGAAAGAGAGAGTTGTAACGGAATATTACGATCCGCTGGCAATGATTGCTCGAAAACTGGGATTGAAGAAATAATTGAAATCACCCGTCCGTACACCAACTTGGTATCACGGACGGGTTTACGTAAATCAGCGTAGAAATCCCGGAATCTACACACTCTGAGTTAATCAGAGGTGTTTGATACCGTTCTTCTTCACGTTGGCCTTCTTGATCTTGTCAGGAAGCCAGGCTGGGCCATTCGCAGGCTTAGGGACCATAGCGGTCGAGCCTGTGAACATATGCACCTTATTCGTACCGCGCTCGCGCAGCTGAATATCAGTGTGACCACGTGTTGCTGCTTTCAGAGCGGCGCCGCGAGGTTGCTTGCTTACAAACACCTGAGCAGTATCCTTTCCGCCTTCCATCAATACGAAGTATTTCTTAGACATTGAATTATCCACCTCCGCAAAGGCGGCGACTCAGGGAGATTATGAAGTTTGAGGGTGAAAACCGCATTACTGCGCCTCTGTGGCTACCTTTTCGATAAATCCATGACGCTGATTTGAGTCGAAAAAATAACTCATAATTCGGCGCAGGCGAGAGTCTTAGTGTTGAGAACACCCTCGATTGAACGTATATTTTCCACCACCAATTGAGCGATTAGCCCCATATTTTCTGCCTCTATTTTCAGAATTAAATCGTGATCTCCAAACAATAAATTGACATCTACCACAAAAGGCAGCTCTGAGGCTGCATTGAAAACTTCGTATTCGGCACCGGGCTCGACATTGATCAGCACATACCCAACAGACATTGTAATACACCCGAATAGGTCGGTGGGAATGAACCCTTTGTAGACCTTGAAAAAGGGAATTGACAGACGAAGAGGTGAAAGAGGGCGGCCTCATCTCACACTTGTATGGCGGAGACTGTCATTGTCCGACAATGCCAATATGGCGATGTTAGAGTACTCTATGGTAACATCCTACGAGTAGAAGGTGACCTTCTGGTTACAACTGCTAATAATCGCCTAGCAGGAAGGGAAGGTTTGGATGAAAAAATACAGCAAAAAGCTGGACCTGAACTTCGGGAGTTCTGTCATGGTATCGCAGTAGAAAGGCGTAAGGAAAATTTGCAGCCGTGCGGAGTCGGAGAGGCAGTCACCACACCAGGGTTTAATCTTCCATTCGACAATATAATCCATGTTGTCGGACCTGATTGTCGCCGCCCAACTCAGGATAATTTCCGACGAGATTTGTTGAAGCAATCATACGCATCGATGTTTGAGCAAATTGAAAATGTGAAGAAAAGGAAAACCCTGGTCATGCCACCAATCAGTATGGATGTCTTTGCATATCCACATCGAGAAGGCGCTCGCATGACCATGGAAATAGTGCTTGCATGGATGGATGAAGGAGAAGATCCTGGTGTTGACCAAGTGCTCATCGTTACCGATGACAATAACTTCCTCAACAATATGAAAACCGTTTATCGGGAATCGGAAGACAGATTTCCTGGCCTCGACCAAACTCGTGCATACAGAAAAGGAAAATATGCTTGATTTGGATACTCAAATATCAAGATTCTGAATCTGATGTTCTACGGCTTCACTTAGGGTAAGCCTACCAACAGCAACAGCGCGAGCAAGTTGCGAAGGAATCGTCAATCGGCCTTCAGAGATGCTACGACTTCGTCGTTGTATTTCCCGTACTTCTCCTTCAGTAGGGATTACCCGTAGACGTTCAGTTACTGGTATACCTTCCTTCGCACAAATTGCACGAGCTGCCGAAACATGGTCATGACGAGAGCCTCGGGATGTTGAACTCTCATCAACAAATTGTACTGAAAGTCCCCTTGCTAAACAAACATTTGCGATCCTGGAAGATATCGTGGGTGAACCATTACCAATTCTAACAACGGATTCAGGTGGCCTGAAATCATTCAGAATAGCAATCACTTCATCGACAGTAGCGTCGACAGATTCCATTTGAATAGAGCCTGCTGGACGACCATCAGCAATCCAAGAGAGTCCAGGTCGTGGTCCAGGATCGATTCCAAAACAAATGCGTTGGACCTTTTCTCCCACAGCAATTCTATTCATGATTGAGGAAATTACTGAGTCGATTTCTTCTACAGCACAGCCTATTCCTCTTGCATCCTTTGTTTGACCAACCTCGGCGTGGGACGCTATCCAAAAATCAACACGATTTGGCACGGGATGTTCAGGGTCGAGTTGCATATGCTCGATACCTGAATCTCTCAAACGATCTAACAATCTGTAGGCCAAACGGAAATCATCAGTACGGACTGCAACCTCCGGCACGTTAGGTCAGAGGCGCACTCTGTCTTCAATCGTTGCCATTCACAGGTCACTGATTCAACAAATTTCCTATATTTGCATAATGTTCACCGAATTATCTTGAAAACCTCGAAACGTAACACTTCGCGCCTGCCTCAAGCGATGTCGTCAAGAACCCTGACAATGCGCTATGCACATGACTGGGGTCTACGAGCGGGAATTACGCTCTGTGCTCGCGGGCGAGAGAAAGGGTGTAGTCGCAATTACTCGCTCATGTACAGAAGTTGAGCGAGCACGAGCAATGCAAGTTTGTCAAAGGCCATTCTTGGTTGTAAGAGCACCTGGGAGTGGTTCAGAAGGGACTGGAGATATTCTCGCCCTTCGAGGCGATATGTGTATGCCGATTGAGGTGAAATCCTCAAGAACTGACAAAATCTACCTATCTGGTCGTACCAAAGACCAGTACGATGCCCTAAAAACAACCGGGGAACGATGTGGTCTTCTACCGCTGTATGCCTTCCGGCTCAAAGGCGTTAGAGGAGATAGCTGGAGAGTGATGAAAGTGCCTGTAAATGGGTTAACTGGAAAACTTCGAGTACTATCTCGAAGCATTCCAAATGTGCCACTTACTAGAAATGGCTCTCCATATTTGAATTGGCATGATGGCATGCCACTACACAGGTTTCTAGCATTAATCAGTCGATCAGATGGTGCAAGGGCTATTGAAAAATCGACCAACTTCGAGGAAATTAGCCAGAGAACACAGGATACTGGTAGTCTTTCTCAGACCAGTCTTTCAAGTGATTATTCGCTCTCTGTGGAATCACCAGATAGTCTCGATTCAGCGTAATCGAGATGAGCCTTTGTTAATTCGAGTTCCTTGTGCAATTCGTCCATCTTAGCCTGTTTCAGCAATCTAGCAGCAGTTGCCGTATCACGACGAAGGCTGTCTAAATCTCGAGATTGTTTTCGCTCAGCGATATCTCCCCTCTCAGCCATAATCTTCCGAGGGTGCATCAGGTCAAGTCAGTTGTGGATTCATTGACGAGTATTCAAGTGGGAGCAACAAAGGCGGATAGTCATGGAAAGAGGCCTGAGCCTGAATCAGATTCTCTTTGTCGGATTACTGGCTTGGGCTGGAGTCAGGGGCTGGGCTCCAATTTGGGCCCTAGTACTGATTGCAGCATGGTACTTCTCTTTGGTCTACTTAGAACAGACCGGAGCGTTGGACAAATGGAATGCAACAAGAGTACTTGGAATCATATTGATGCTAAGGACAGGAAAGGGAAAGATTGCCCTTGAACAGTTGGCTAAGCCACGTAGATTTTGGAGAGCGTATGGAGAATTTTCCATATGGTTGTGTTTCATAGTAATGTTCGGCGTTATCCTCTTGATAATTAGCGCAGCTCTGGCAACCGCAGCGGCTCCCGCACAACAAGAGGTCTTACCTGCATCGGATCTTCTTCTTATTCCAGGCGTGACCAGTTTTGTCCCATTCTGGTGGCCAATTATTGCTCTGATTTTTGCCTTGGTTATTCATGAGTATAGTCACGGAATACAGGCTAGAGCACACGGTATGCAAGTTCGATCATTCGGACTCCTTCTAGCCGGTTTACTTCCAGTTGGGGCATTTGCTGAACCCGAGTATGAGGAGATGTCCCGCGCACCTAGAAGAGAAAGGATGCGATTGTTCGCTGCTGGACCTTCAATTAACCTGATTGCCACCTTTATTGTCCTAGTTTTGTTATCTGCAACAGCGAGTGGGTTTGTTGCAAAAACTCCAGGAGTTCACGCAACTGGGATTATTGCTGAAACTGGAGCTCAGGATGCTGGGTTGATGGCGTACGAAACCATTACTCATATCGATGATAATGTAGTGGCTAATCGCGACGATTTTACTGAGGCAATGAAAGGTTATTCATCTGGGCAGGTTGCTAATTTTACTGTCATTTCTTCTCAAGCAAATGACGCAGAAACACGGATAATCGAAATCACTTTCACGGATCGTTGGCAGTATCATATGAATCAATGTGAACAAACTAATGGCTGTGATATGGAAGAAACTAGAGAGTTGATGCAGGTACTGGGAATTGAACAAGGTGACGCCTTTGTTGGAGTTAGTAATCTTCGCTCAAATACAGCAGCAGTGGATGGTTGGGGGTTCTTAGCTGACGATGATTTGAACGGGCTTCAGAAGGGGCTGATATTACTAATATCGCCGTTGATTTTGCTAGGGGTTCCGATTCAAAATGATGGCCACACAATGCCCTTAGAAGAACGGGCGATGTTGGCTGCCGGAGATGGTATAATCGCTTCAAACATCGGAACGGGAGGCATGTTGGCAACTTTCGATTTCCTATTCTGGCTGGCTTGGATTAACTTCCTATTAGGATTCGCCAATCTAATCCCAATGATTCCATTCGATGGCGGCCACATATTCAGAGATGCCACTCATTCAACCATGCGATTCATTATGCGGGGCGCAGATCCTATGCGTATTGAAAATGCGGCAAATAGACTGAGTTCTATGAGTAGCCTCCTAGTGCTATTCATTGTTATTATCCCAATCATTCTGCCTCGATTGGTAGGTTGAAAATGGACTATTCTTCCTCAGTTGGTTGAGCTTGATTCTTGCTATTCATTCGATCTGTAATCATCTCAATGATTACAGGAGTGGCTATCACTATAGCGACCATTATTGCCAAATTACTCCAAGAATTTGATGTGACTTGACCATTTGTTCCACTTGCATAGAGTTTCACGGCACCTACCCAAGGAATTTCCAGTGATGCAACACCAATAATCCACTCATCTTTGATTGCAGTAACCAAGTTACCATTTTCATCTGTAAGTGATTGTTGATCGTACTGACAGCCGTTGCTCCATCGATTATCTCCTGTAGTAATGTAGCCCTCATGTTGAGGGACCCAATTACTAACTGTTAGTTTCGAATTACCATGAAAGCAATCGTAATCTAATTCCAAGGTAATTGTATCCTCTGCTACAATATCGGTTCCTGGCACGTCCCAACCTCCGTTAGGATTCTGTACAGCTTTGAATAAAGCACGATGAATTACAGGAGTATCACTTCCACCATTTTTCCTGAATATTATCACATCTCCTGGCATTCCATGAGTTTCGTAACCCTCGTGCTTACCACCAATTTGAGTTGCTTCTGCAAAGGTGATTATTTGGTGACGGTCAGGAGACATTACCAAGACTAAATCTCCTGGATCGATTGCTCCAACCGAACCTTTCTCAGGGTCATGCATCATTGAACCAGATTCCACCACGACCATTGGTGGATAAGTGCCGGTTGCTACCGTCATAGAACCCAATAGAAGGATAACCAATCCTATCGCAAGACTTGCCTCTCGCTTGAGAACTTGAATATCCAAAATCACTCCTCCTTAATCTGAGTTGAAGCCTTGCTACTTTCTGTAACAGAGGAGTTTGCTTGATTAGCAGGTCTAGTCAAAAACACCATGCTAAGAGAGGCGGTGGCGAGTAGGATACTAACTCCATCAAAATGGGGGGCAGTTGAGTGAATCGAGGAGTCTCCAGCAAGCCATTTGGTTAGATCTACGGTGAATTCCCTAGGTCCTCCTCCCTGTTTGGCGAGGCCAAAAATCATGTTGTAGATCAATAAAGCAGCACTAATTGATGTTAAACTTAGAATTGTACGATTTGCATCCTTATCCTGTAAAATCTTGGCCCCAGGAAGCAATGTTGACAATCGAGAGTTTGTGGTATTCCACCAAGTGTTAGAATATGTGGAAGAATCGTTTGAATTTGATTCTAAAGAAATTTCATCCCAAGGCTCGGATACTCTTTCTACGGAATCTTCCGATACCTCTCTGATGGATTCTATTGACCTTGCTCCTGCAGGTTTTATGTGTCTAAATCTGGAACCGACTTTAATCCCCAATTCATTGTAAAGTCTCACAAGATGGGATTGGTATACTGGACCAAGCATATCTGCAGCTTCTTCAGCTTCCTTACGCCTTCTGAGAACCTCAGGACGAGAATCGAGTAGGAGTATTTCGTCGAGCGCCGCCTTGTGACTGAGGTATACAAAAAATTCCGGTACTATCCAAAAAGCTAGAGAGCCTCCAACTATCAAACCAAGCCAACTCCAAGGAACCCACATTTCCTTTGAGTCATCTGTTGTACCACCTAGAACAAACAGGAATAGAATCCCCCAAATTGTTGCTGCAATAGACAGTATTGTCAGGGATGAAACTATTCGGAAATGGTTGTCCTTTTGACCCATCCACCACTTACGAAAGGTGTTACTCAGTAGCTTGAATGGACCCGCCATCAGCATTTGGGTCACGCTCATGGATTATCTCCCTTATCGCCTGACGTTCCAATGGATTCATGTTTGAAACCAAGCCTCGTGAATCCATGAATCGCTCTTTGGGTGCTCTGTTAATCGCGTTCAGTCTCTTTCTTTCCGGATGTACATCAGAGACTGAGAAGCCCCTTGATCCTTTACTGGATGAGGACGGAGACGGGCTTTCAAACGGCTGGGAATTAAATCGTGGTTTTGACCCTAGAAATGCCTCAGATGTATTAATTTGCCAAGGTCAGGCAAAATTCTGTGAGCGAAAATATGACAACCATACTTTCCCAGAAACCCATAATTCATTTTCTACCACAGAGGATGGTACTTGGATGGCCATAAATCACTATACTGCTCTTCAGGCACAATGGGATGGTGGCATCCGTGCCTTCATGATTGACATTCATCATTTGACCAATGATGATACGGAAAAAGAAGATGTTCGATTTTGCCATGGTAGCCCAGATTCATTTCCGCATCCTTGTATGTATTCAGAGGTAGATGCCTTTGCTTGGTTGAGTCACCTAAACTCTCTGATGAACAATAGTTCGGGTGATGTTGTTACCCTTTTAATCGAGAATTATGTGCCCGGCGAACATGTAGATTATTTGTTCAATGTCACCGGAATGATAGACAAAACCTTCGTCCATCAAGTGGGAGAAGATTGGCCAATGCTTGGTGATATGGTTCTGAATCGAAAAACACTGGTCGTCTTCTGGGATTATTCCGATGATGAGAGATGGCCATGGTTGCACCACGCTTGGACTCATTCTTGGGACACACCATATGGAGAGGACGAAGAAAGTCAGATGTCATGTACGGTCGGAAGAGGAAGCGGTGAAGCAGAAGCTTGGCACCTAAACAACTGGCTGAGCACACCTTGGGGTTTTGCTGATCCAGTAAGATCATCTGACGTAAATGATTACGATTTCCTCTTGACCAGAGCCATAGAATGTTGGGAAGTTTTTGACGATAGACCGACCTTCATTGCTGTTGATTATTGGGGGAATGGAGAGATTCTCAATGTTACAATCACCCTCAATGAGATGGACCATTGGTCCGACGAAATACCCCCTCATCCGGGAATCTGATTTCGAATTCTAGATTTGTCAATCTAACCAATCGGTTCATGTTGGTCGGGCTATGCCAAAGACTCGATGTCTGCCGAGGCTCTCGAACTTCTCCACCCGCAAGTTCGGGAATTAGTTGAGCAACGAGGCTGGAAATTGACTCCGGTGCAAGAGGCTGCAACTGCAGATTTGGTCGATGGGAAAGACCGGATTTTAGTTGCGCCAACGGGTAGCGGAAAAACTGAAGCGGCTGTTCTTCCAATTGCTTCGAGGGCTCTGAAAGAAGATTGGGATTCTCTTTCAATACTGTATATTACACCTCTCAGAGCGTTAAATCGAGATATTGACAGGCGGTTGGCTAGCTTGCTCGAACCTCTTGGCATAAGTGTTGGACTACGCCACGGTGACACCAGTCAAAAAGAGAGAACTAAGCAATCAAAGAAGCCTCCAAATTTGCTGGTGACAACCCCTGAGACTGCTCAGATTATGTTGCTAGGAAGTCGATTGAGAGAACATCTAGCAGGAGTAAAGGCCGTTATTTTGGACGAAGTTCACGATTTGGCTGCTAGTGAGAGAGGAGCCCAATTGTTGATTGGACTTGAGAGAATTGCTGGCTTGGAAGGAACTAGCGGCCGATTCCAGAGAGTAGGACTTTCAGCGACTGTGGGCAATCCTGATGAGGTTGCAAATTGGATGTCGGAGGGTGCAAAACCAATTTTCGGACCCGCTCCGAGAACAACTAAGGTTACCGTTCATCGAGAAACTCCAACAGCGGAAGACGACCTACTAGCAGGTGAATGGGCAATTTCTCCAAAGTCAATTGCCGCATTTCGTCATCTAGCAAATACTCTGATTGAAGACTCGCCCTCCCTTGTTTTCGTAAACTCTAGATCTACTGCGGAAACAGTTGCACAAAGGTTGGCTTCGATTGTTCCAGAACTCCAAGTTGGCGTACACCATGGGAGCCTTGCAGCTGAAACTAGACGTGAGATGGAGGAGTCTCTTCGAGCCGGCGAGTTACATGGATTAATTTGTACATCAAGTCTTGAATTAGGTATCGATATCGGAAGTATTCGAAGAGTACACCAATTGAACAGTCCAAGAGCAGTAGACAGGATGTTGCAACGTGTTGGAAGAGCTGAGCATCACCTGGGAGGAACGGGAAGAGGCGATATCCTCGCATGGGAAATTGATGATATCTCAGAATGTGCGGTAATCGCGAGACGCGCTATGGCCGGTGAATTGGAGGGCGTCGAATGGAGGTATAATCCGGCTATTGTCGCTGCAAATCAATTTCTACAAATGGCATCGGAGAGAGGGGTTGTCCCAATACAACAAGCTACTGAATTACTCAAGCGATCGACAATCTTTCCACAGTGGGCTGAAGAGGATACATTAGCTGTTCTTCGAGTGTTAGACGATAGGTGGCTACTACGATTAATCGAACAGCCACGACAATCAGATCCAACAATTTGGCATCCGAAATTATGGCAGGGGTTAGCAAAGAAAGCCAATGTGGATGCAAGACCTGCAGATTTAGTTCCGGAGGATAGACCGCCTTGGGATGAAGAACACGAAGAGGCGCAGAAATCTCGTTGGAGACGTGCAATGGTTCAACACTTACCGGAATCTCTCAGTTCTGGTTGGTTTTCACCCGCCGGAAAATTGGGTAGGAATCGAACTCAACATATCTCAATGATTCCTGACGAAATAGCCTACAAGGTTCGTGATGCTGTTACAAGGCGGGTTTTGGGTTCTGTCGATGAAGCATTCGTCCTATCTCTGAACGATGTGGGTGAAGATGATGCAGGGCGACCTAGAAGATTCGTTATGGCTGGTCGAACTTGGATGATTGTTGATGCTGATCCAGAGCAAAGCGAATTGTTGGTTGCTCCTGTGAAAGACACTGGAGAAGCACCTGTATGGGCTGGAGAATTACCTCCTGTGCCGATTGAAGTTGCTATGGAAGTTGGCAAATTGAGGAGAAGTGCTGCAACTGCAATTGGGGCAATGGAGGCCGTGAAGGGGGATTTGGATTTTGAAAATTACCCTCTTTCCGAAGTCGCTAGAGCCGACTTATTGAATGCGGTGGCAGAACACATAGATGCAACCGAAAATCTACCAACCGACACCACTTTGACTATCGAAAGTAGAGACAATGCTGTAGTCTTGAATACCTGCAGAGGGAGTAGGATAAACGAGACTCTAGCGCACTTTATCCAGGCTATGGGTTCTATGCGGGAAGGCAAGATGGGAACTACTCTGGTCGACCCTTATCGTATTGCATTCCAAGTTCCAGGAACTACGGCTGCTCATGTTATTGAGTGGCTGACTACTACTTCCCCTGACGCTCTTGAAGCCATCCTCAGGATGACTATTCCAAATGGCAGAGCATTACGGTGGAGGATGGTACAAGTTGCTCGAAAAATGGGTGTTTTGCAAAAGGCAGCAGATCCTCGTCGAGTCAACATGCAAGGTCTGATGCAGAGATATCGGGGCACTCCAGTTGTTGAGGAAGCCCTGTCAAAATTATTCCACGAAAGAATGGATATTGAAGGAACTATGGATTTAATCCATGACATTCAACAAGGAAAAGTAGAGGTTTTCCACACCCCTAATGGGCCACTTGGACTATCGCCGAAATCTGAACGTGACTTACTTCTCCCTGCATGGTCTGATGTACAACTGCGAGAGCGATTGGAGACCCGACTAATGGCAGAAAGAGCTGTGTTAATCTGCCTCAATTGCAAAGATAAGTCAAGGAGCAGAGTTGGCCGGATGCAGCAGCGTATCGAACCCTGCAAAAATTGTGGAGGGACTATGCGGGCTTGCTCTCCAGAGCGAATGGAATCAATGCTAAGCGGATGGGTAACTAGTGATGACCCAAAGGAACGTGCGAGGATGCAGAAGAATGCAGAATTGATTCAAACTCATGGTCATGATGCAGTTCTAGCCTTAATGGGCAGAGGCGTCGGAGAGGAAACTGCAACTAGATTGTTGAGAGGTTTATCCCGTGGAAATCGAGTTGCATTACTTCGCGCCATTCATAACGCAGAACTACAGTATGCAAAGACTAGGCGTTATTGGAGTTAGAAAGCGATATTGAATGCCAACTCCTCGGAGTCATATGCTAATCGGGCTGACTGGACGCTATGCCTCGGGAAAATCAACAGTAGTGGACTTTCTAGTATCCAAAGGATTGGCTAGTGAATCATGCTCGGATTCCATACGAGCTCATCTCAAAGAGAACGGAATAGAGGAATCTCGAGAGAATCTAATCAATGGCGGCAATGAGTTACGTAGAAGTGGTGGGCCTGGTATTCTCGCAGAAATGTTGCTCAAAAGATTGGATGGGGAAAATGCAGTAATCGATTCGATAAGAACACCTGGTGAAGTAGAGGCGTTGCAGGAACGTGATGACTTCATTCTAATCGAAGTTCGTGCGGGAATGGATGCCCGCTGGGAAAGAGCGCAGGCTCGAGCAAGGACTGGAGATATTGTAGATAGAGAGACTTTCTTCGCTAATGAGGAGAAAGAAGCTGTTGCTAAAGATAAGTCTGGTCAAGCCTTGAATGCAACTGCAGCCTTAGCCGATTTAGTACTAGTCAACGATGGAAGCCTCGAAGATTTGCATTCAGACCTAGAGGAACTCTGGGTAATGCTATCGCAATAAATCAGGCTGAGCGATAGTTCACACCGGACTCAGTAAACATACTGGTTGCAATCCCGAAGTCTTCCTCCCAGCGCTCTGGAATCTCGCAGTCTTCAGGGTATACTACTTCCCGAACTCCGGCTTGAATTAAAGATCGGGCGCAACGTGAACAAGGTGGCCAAGTGACATAAGCGGTACAATCCTTGAGTGAAATACCGATTCGCGCCGCGTGCATGATTGCATTCTCTTCTGCATGACAAATCATTGGGTACTTCTGACTACGATCATTCAGCCTAGCGGCGGTATCTTCAATTCCTCTAGGAAAACCATTGAATCCGGTTGAACGGACTTCTCGGTCTTCCCCGACTACTACACAGCCGACCTTGGTAGACGGATCCTTCGACCAGTCTGAGATATGTTTCGCGAGGTCAAGAAATCGTGCATCCCACTTCAAACTCATCTAACCAACTATACTACCCCACGAGGTAGTTCGTTATCTCAGTTTGCCTTTGTGTAACTAGGTGACTCCTTTTGATTGTCAATGTACTCGAAGATGCTCCCAAAGGTCTCCATCACTTCGTTCTACAGCAAACTTTAGCAAATCTCCAACAAGATACACACTACCCATAACGGAGATAGTACAATCCGCTTGCTTTGACATAATTTCTGCAATTTCAAGAGCCTTTGGTGGATCTCTTTCGATTATTGGTTCGTCCAATCTATTTGAAAAAATCAGGTCAGCGAGCTCCTCTGCATCCACCGCTGGATTTCTTCCAGTGGTTGGTTCTGTAACGATGATGTGACGGAATGTTGGCATATGCCAAACTTCACTTGTTACATCGGCTAAAGCCTCTTCCAAATTGGCTTTTTGAGTAACTCCGATGAGAAGAATTGTCGGCTCTCGAATTGACATTAATTCAGTCTGTAAGCCATCGGAATTGTGAGCAGCGCTAATTCTAATTTCGGAATTGAACAATTCTTTTGGCGGCCAATTTGGAGAACGTCCAGGCCAATTGATATCCTTTGTTGGTAATTCCCATCCAAATGTTGTGGCGATATATACTGCAAAAATGAACCAATCTTCCCAATAATTGTCAATCTCTGATCCCTCATGGACATACAAGTCGTCGCCAGCCACCTCGGCAATCGTTTCCAAAACGGATTCTTCTCCGGGATGGTAAACCACCATTGGCACCCCCTCTCGATGAATTCCCGCTTTAGCGCGAGCGATTTGCTCACGAGTGTTTCCGAGGATTTCGGTATGATCGAGCCCAATTGTGGTAATGACGCATAGGTCTGCATCGACCAAACATGTTGCATCGCCCTCTCCCCCTAATCCTGTTTCGATTATTGCACGTTCTATACCAGCGTGAGAAAAGGCTAGCATAGCGATTGCAAATGTACATTCGTAGAAGGTTGGTTCTTCACCTAATTCTTTTCCAACTTCTACAGCAGCAGCACGAACTGTTGCAAGATGGTCATCAAAAGTCCGCGAATCAATTACCTCTCCGTCGATACGAACCCTCTCTTCAATGACAACAAGATGTGGGGTAGTAAACAGACCCACCTTCAAACCGCTATTTGCCGCTGCGCTGGAAAGAAAGGCACACAGAGTTCCCTTTCCATTCGTCCCAGCAACATGAATCGATGGGAAATCCAATTGCGGATTATCCATCTTCTGTAGTAACAACTCTATTCTTTGCAAACCGAGATTCATACCGGCAAATCGCCTATCCATGAGCCATTCTCGGTCTTCCATTGCTACACAACCGTCGTGCCCCTACAGGGCGCGGGTACGGGTCAAGGTGATATGGAACTTGAACTTGGGGGAGATTGTGTCCGACCGAAGTGAAAGTGTCATCGAGATGATGATGGAGCAATGGGAATCGATGCTTGGCATGGCTGGAATGTTCATTGTGACTATAGGAATCGGTATGTTCATTCAACCGCTATATGATATTCCAGAAGCTAGAGCATTCGGGGAAGAAGGGACTACGAAATCTGGGTTTATTTTGTTTGAACTATTGATGATCGGAATTTTCACAGTAGGAATTATTTGGTTGGCGAGAAAGGGATTGGATTACCTAATCAAAGGTATAGTAATGCTCGCCCTTGGACTAAGCTTGTTCTATGCAATCCAACCATTTACCTTGTTAATTCTATACATTCTTGGATTCGCTACAGCAGCTTCTGTCGGATTATCCGCTCTAGTCATAACCATCGGAAGCATGGTCACGTTGTATCGCTATCCAGAATGGTGGGTAGTGAACTCAGTTGGAGTAATGGTCGGTTCGGGAGTAATCGTGATGATTGGAATCTCATTCGTTCCAACACTAGTCATAATTTTCATGGTTTTAGCGGCAATTTATGATTATTGGGCAGTTCACAAAAGCAAGCATATGCTTGAACTTGCAGATACGATGATTGGACTAAAACTGCCTGTTTTACTTGTCGCTCCGAAGGAAAAGGGGTACTCATTCCTCGATCAAGAAGGAGACATAATGCAAGACTCCCCACCCCCACCTACAGAAGTAATGGAAGCAGACCTAGTTGGCAGACAGGAGATAATGAAACCGAAAAAGAAGAGTCGGGATGCCTTATTCATGGGTCTGGGAGACGTTATCTTCCCCGGTATGTTAGTCATCTCAGCAATTTCCTTCCTACCTGATTGGGGACCTGAAATTTGGAACCCATACGGTACTTTCTATATGGCGCAAATCGTTGTAGCAATTGGTACACTTATAGGAGGACTAGTTGGATATTTGCTGCTGATGACCTTCGTTGCACAAGGAAATCCACAACCAGGTCTACCGTTGTTGAATGGCGGGGCGATATTGGGCTACATCATCAGTGGAATCTACGCTGTTGGGCCCGCACAATTGTTTCAGGCGATCACCTTCCTCTAGCCCATCGTGCTCGAACGAGTGAGATTCCCCGATTAATTGAAGGCTAAGTGTTGAACCCTAAGGGTTGGTTGTTATGCTGGACATGAGCATGTTCCGAGAGCACGCGGATGTGCTGAGGGCCGACCATGACAAGAGAGAGATGCCCCATGACAACATCGACGAGGTGATCCGCCTCGATGAAGAATGGCGGCAAGCAAGATATGATGTTGATCTACTCAGAAAGAAGCGAAATGAGGCTGCCAGAGGTATTGCGGAAGCAAAGAAATCGGGTGATTCCGCCGCTGCGGACGCAATTTTAGCCGAGGTTGCCAGTCTCGGGCAAGAGATTGATGCTCTGAGTGAAAAAGTCGATTCCTGCTTATCTGAAAGGGATACAATTCGAATGCGTGTTCCAAATATTCTGCATGAATCAGTTCCAGTAGGAGAAGATGACCAGAAGAATACCTTACACAGTTTACACGGTGACAAGATCGAGTTAGGATTCGAAGCACGTAATCATAATGACCTGATCGAGATGAATAATTGGGTTGACCTCGCTAGAGGTGCGAAGGTAACCGGTTCTCGCTTCTACTTCCTTCAGGGTGACCTTGCCCGATTAGAAATGGCTCTACAGAGTTACTCTGCTAATTTCCTCATGGAGAGAGGCTACACCTTGGTACAACCTCCGCTAATGATGAATCGTGAGGCCTACGAAGGCGTCACTGACTTGGGTGACTTTGAGACTGTCATGTATGGTATTGAACCTGACAAATACTACCTCATCGCAACTAGCGAGCATCCACTCACTGCGATGAGAATGGACGAAATTATCGAACCATCTGAACTACCGATTAAGTTGGTTGGTGTGTCTTCTTGCTTCCGACGCGAGGTAGGAGCGCATGGGTTGTCAGATCGAGGAATTTGGAGAGTACACCAATTTACCAAGATTGAACAAATTGTCATTTGCAAGCCAGATGATTCTTGGGAGCATCATGAGGAATTACTAACCAATGCTGTTGAGTTATGGGATAGTCTAGGTCTGCATTACAGAGTAGTAAATATCTGCACAGGCGACATGGGAACTGTTGCCTCGAAGAAATACGACCTTGAGGCTTGGTTGCCTGGCGCTAATGAGTACAAGGAAGTTGTTTCATGCTCAAATTGTACCGATTACCAAGCTAATCGCCTACGGATGAGATATCGCACTTCCGAAGGAAATTCCGCAGTTCATACTCTGAATTCTACTGCGGTTGCCACCAGCAGGGCGCTGGTTGCGATTATGGAACAATATCAGAACGAAGATGGAACAGTACGAGTTCCTGATGTTCTAGTTCCACACATGGGTGGTCAAACAGTTCTCAAACCGCTAAATTGAATTTAGGCGCTCGAAGGATTGGCTTTCTTTACCATCACTTTTACTATCATTGCGAGTAGAATAAGGGCAAAGAGTGCTGCCAAGGGAGCAAGGAATATCGCCATTATTGATAGTAATAGACTTGCTATGTTTTCACCTGTTGATACAACTGGGTTACCAATTCCAGCGGTTATGGCTGTAGATACTCCTCTGGTGACAACTGTTGCACCCTGTACTGCTGCGGTTACACCACCTCCAGCGATAATTGCCAGAGCCCACTGAATTACAGGATCT
>Ga0181574_10000677_pt1 | contig 31936 bp, 35 predicted proteins | sample 101ome_24_FD_145600 | JGI IMG/M metagenome (GOLD analysis project Ga0181574, IMG submission 145600) | Coastal salt marsh microbial communities from the Groves Creek Marsh, Skidaway Island, Georgia - 101410AT metaG (spades assembly) | ecosystem: Environmental > Aquatic > Marine > Intertidal zone... | reverse complement strand
TGAAGGACAACTCCAGAAAGGAAGCTACCTAGTTGACATGACAGGTAAAGCTGCTGGTATGTACTTCGTACGTATGAGCGTTAACAACCAGGTGTTTAACCAAAAGGTTATCATCGAATAATAAACACGATTATTAATGTCAAAGGGGAGCCAAAAGCTCCCCTTTTTTATTTTCGAAACATGAAATTTGGTTTCGTCGAAAATCCAGATCAGGTTGATTACAGTCTCCCACCAGAATTGGACTCTAATGTTCGTGTATTAACACGAACTGCTAATTCTCAATGCAACTGTTATGTAGGGTTATCAAAGATGAACCCAAACGAGCTGGGTGACTTTTATCCAAAAGGATTCAAAACCAAAAACTTAGAATACTACTCAACTCAATTTAACACCATAGAGATGAACGCTTTTTTCTATCGAATATTCGACGAAAACAGCGTACATAAGTGGTATGATCGAGCGGAACCTAATTTTCGTTTTTGTCCGAAGGTCTCTCAAAGTATTAGTCAGTTCAGGAGGCTCAGAAACTGTGACGCCGAAGTAGATCGATTTATAACTTCTGTTTCGGCTTTTCGAGACAAACTTGGCATGTGTTTCTTGCAAATGCATCCTAGCTTCAGCCCGGATAACTACAGTGATTTGGAAGCGTTTTTAGCGAACTGGCCCAAAGATCTTCCGCTCGCGGTTGAGGTGAGACATCCAGCTTGGTATTTGGCCGATTGGTACAGCAAGTACACCAAACTGCTGGAACAGAATAACAACATTCACATTATTACAGATACGTCCGGAAGACGTGATATGGTGCGGCTAACTTTAACAGCGCCCAAAACATTCATCCGGTTTGTTGCAACTGACCCAAATGAAATCAATCAAGAACGCATACGTAAATGGGTTGAGGTAGTCTCTAGCTGGGCATCAAATGGTCTCGAGGAATGTTATTTTATGGTCCATCAACACCCGGGAAAAGAATCTCCTGAATTAGCTCGGTTTGTTGTGAATGAGATGCGAAAATATTCTAATCTGGTTGTTCCCAGCACGGGCAATCGTCTCCTTTAAATATCCAGCACAAGGCCAATGGGGCAATGATCTGAGCCGAAAACCTCATTGTGAATTGTCGCATCAGATATTTTATCCTCAAGTTTTTGTGATACCAAGAAATAATCGATTCTCCAACCTGCGTTGGTCTTTCTTGCATTGAATCGCATACTCCAAAACGTATACTTTTCTTCCGTTGGGTTTAGCGTTCTAAAACTATCAATCAAGCCTACTTCGAGTATTCCGTCTAAACCATCAATTTCGGTTTGGGTATATCCGCTCGTTTTGTTGTAATTGGCTTTGTCGTTTTTGAGATCAATCGATGTGTGAGCTACGTTAAAGTCCCCGGTTACAACCAATGGCTTTGATTTTTCTAGTTTCTTTAAGTATTCTGCAAATGCCTTATCCCAAGTGCTTCTGTAGTCCAAACGCTTTAAACCACTGCCGCTGTTCGGCACATAGACATTAACCAAATAGAAATCTTCGAACTCCAAGCATATCACACGCCCTTCCTGATCGTGCTCCTCAACACCTATATCGCAGTTTACCGTTATGGGTTCTACTTTGGTAAGCACAGCCACACCGGAATAGCCTTTTTTAACTGCAGAATTTGAGTAAATGTGATACCCTTTTAATTCGGCCAGAGCTTCTTTCACTTGGTCATCCTGGGCTTTGGTCTCCTGCATACAAAAGATGTCTGCATCAAAATCATATATCGTATCATACAGGGCCTTTTTCACGGACGCTCTCACGCCATTTACGTTAAACGACACTAGTTTCATAGTCATAATATTTCGAGAATTTCTTCGGTTGATCCATTGAAAATTACTTGCTCGCCCACCTTTTTGCCCAAATATGCTTGTCCAATAGGACTGCCGGCTGAGAGTGCGAGTATGGTTTTGCCTTCAAGCACGATTTTCCCAAACGGTCCAATAAAAAATAGTGTTCGCGTATTTGTCTTAACCAATGCACCCATCGACACTTCGTTAACATCGCGCATGGATAACGACTTTAATTGGTTAATCAACTTTGCTAGTTTGCTCTGTTGTCCGTTTAGTCTATCAAGTTCTCCTTGACTCATTGCTCGTGCCGTTTCGTATTTATCACCCGCAGAACTTTTCTCCTCACCCTCGATAGAAGACTGCACTTGAGCGATACTTTTTTGCAACGCCCTGAGTTTATCTTCAGCTTCAGACAGGAACGCATCTTTTATTTGATTCTTCGATAACAATTTTTGGGCAATTAGATTTTGCTTATAATGTCATTAAGACAATCAATCGCAAGATTGCCATAAATCTCGACAATTGCTCCTTGCTTTGCACTCATGTTTGGATTATTAGATAAATTACTGGGGAACAACGCCGACCTAGGTGAGGTAGTTTCCCGTGGCGCAATTGTATTAGACGTGCGCTCAAAAGGTGAATATCAATCAGGTCACGGTAAACCGTCGAAAAACATTCCTTTGGATCAGATTGAAAGTAACATTGCGAAAATTAAAGGTTGGGACAAACCTATTATCACGTGCTGTGCAAGTGGCATGCGTAGTGGTTCGGCGGCTTCAATATTGAAGAACCACGGTATCGAAGCCTACAACGGAGGTCCATGGCAAAAAGCCAACCAGATCATCAAAGGTTAACAGCAAACCTTAGCGCACATTCCTTGTTATCAAATAAATGGCAAATTTTAAAGAATTAGTAACAGCAGATAAGCCTGTACTTGTCGATTTCTTCGCCGAATGGTGTGGCCCATGCCGCATGATGCCTCCAATCCTTGACGAGGTAAAGAACCAGTTGGGTGACCGCGTTCGTATTTTAAAAATCGACGTGGACAAAAACCCTGAATTAGCGAATAGTTTACATGTACGAGGCGTACCAACTCTGATGCTATTTAAAAACGGAGAATCCGTTTGGCGCCAGAGTGGTGTACTTCAGGCGAACGATTTAGTTCGCGTGATACAAACAGCATAGCACAAGTACAGAATGAACTGCGACATATAGTGCAGTTCATTCTGTATTTTTACGGCTATGTCATCAAAACACATCCCGCATAACCGCGACTCATATTTAGCATTATACAAGGCTTCGACTGAGAACCCTGACAAATTCTGGGGAGAATTCGCATCGGACGAATTTCATTGGTACAAAAAGTGGGATGAAGTGTGTAAAGCGGATTTACACGAACCAACCATCGAGTGGTTCAGTGGAGCTCAATTAAACATTACCGTAAACTGTATCGACCGTCACTTGGACACCCGAGGTGACAAGACTGCCATCATTTTTGAGCCAAATGATGTGTCAGAGGAGAGTATCCATATCTCATACAAAGAACTTCACGCTGAGGTATGTAAAACTGCAAATATGCTGCGCTCAATTGGCGTAAAGAAAGGAGACCGCGTGTGTTTGTATATGCCCATGGTTCCGGAGTTGGCCTATGCAGTTTTAGCTTGTGCACGAATTGGTGCAATTCACTCCGTTGTGTTTGCCGGATTTAGTTCCAAGAGTTTAGCAGATCGAATCAACGATGCTTCTTGTAAAGTTGTTTTGACTGCGGATGGCGGATTTCGGGGCTCCAAAGTGACTCCCCTTAAATCTATCACTGATGAAGCAATAGCTCAATGTCCGTGTGCCGAGCGTGTTGTCGTTCTCCAGCGCACCAATTCTGATGTAACATGGAATTCGGAATTGGATATTTGGTGGCACGACGCGATGAAAGATCAACCCGAAACTTGCACCCCTGAAATTATGGACGCTGAAGACCCGTTGTTCATTCTATATACATCGGGAAGCACCGGAAGCCCCAAAGGTATGGTGCACACGAGTGCCGGTTACATGGTATACACAAACTATTCGTTTCGCAGCGTATTCCAGTACAATGAAGGAGACATTTATTGGTGTACTGCGGATATTGGATGGATAACTGGTCACAGTTATATCGTTTATGGACCTTTGTCGGCCGGTGCAACCACAGTTATGTTTGAAGGAGTCCCGAGCTATCCGGATATGGGAAGATTCTGGGATGTTGTAGATAAGCATAAGGTGAACATATTTTACACGGCTCCAACAGCTATTCGAGCCCTGGCAAGCTGCGATTTGTCGTTTGTAAATCGCGCTAAGCTCAGTAGTTTAAAAACGTTGGGTACAGTTGGGGAACCTATAAATGCAGAGGCCTGGGAATGGTACGATGAGCATATCGGTAAATCCAAATGCCCCATAGTTGATACATGGTGGCAAACTGAAACGGGAGGCATCATGATTTCTCCACTATCCGGTATAACAGATACTATACCCACATTTGCCACACTTCCGCTCCCCGGAATTCAGCCTTGCTTAATGGATGAGAATGGTAACGAAATAGAAGCCACTGAAGCAGAGGGACGATTATGCATCAAGTACCCATGGCCGTCTATGGCACGAACAATCTATGGCAATCACCAACGATTTAAGGACACCTATTACAGTTCTTTCCCGGGTAAATATTTTACCGGCGACGGTGCGAAACGCGATTCTAGTGGAAACTACCGCATCACCGGTAGAGTAGACGATATTGTTATAGTTAGCGGTCACAACTTAGGTACAGCCGAGATCGAAAATGCGATAGACGAGCATCCTAATGTGAGTGAAGCAGCGGTGGTTGGCTACCCGCACGATATTAAAGGGAATAGCATATATGCCTACGTTACCCTAACGGATAACACTAAAGGAGATGACACGCTAAAGAGAGAGATAATTCAACTGGTATCTGAGACTCTTGGGCCAATCAGCAAACCGGAAAAACTACAATTCTGTTCCGGCCTTCCCAAAACCAGAAGCGGCAAAATCATGCGACGAATTTTGCGAAAAATTGCCGCAAACGAATTGGACAGCTTTGGCGACATTTCAACGCTTTTAAATCCGGAATGTGTAGATGAAATTGTAACCAATCGGCTCTAGGTTACGATAACTCACTCATAGGATACACAAACTCAGTTTGAGTTGATATCCGTTTACCTTTCCCGGTGCTTCGAAAGAAAAAAATCATGAAGCACCTACTAATTATCGCCTTTGCACTTATATCGCTTTCATCCAGCGCTCAGATATCGGTAAACAACTACCGAGCCATGGAACAAGTAAACTGGAACAATTACAAAAGTCAAGTTAGGAACCAGCTAAATCAGATTAAAGCTCAATGGACATCAGGGAAGGATGTTATGTTGGATTTGAACTTACTGATGAATGTGGAGGCTACAACTTATACCGTAGTTTTTAACGTCCGTCAAGTGGCAAAAACTGCCCTGGAGGTAAACACACTAATCAATGATCGTATCGATACGTTGCGGAACAACCTCAAAAAACACGGATTGAAAGACGATGACATAGTGGTTGAAATCATTTCACAGGTTCCGATCTATGGTTTGAGAACTTCAAAAAAGATATTCAGCAACTCACAAAACGAAGTGCCCATTGGTTTCGAGATACACAAGAATATTACAGTCGTATTTCACAACTACAATGTGCTAAACGACATCGTTTTTGAGGCTTCAAAATCCGAGATCTACGATATGGTAAAAGTGGATTACTTCACGGTAAACCCAATGCAGTATTTCGACACGCTTCGAAGCATCGTAACATCCTACTTAAATGCCGTGGAAGGAAGTTATGGCGAGGTTGGGCTTGAATTGGATTCATTTGATCGAATGATATCTGAGAAGACCTCAACCATTTACCCAATCGAGCGGTATGTTAAATACACAGGTCTCACGCGATTGTCTTACGATCATTTATTGGATAAAAACGAAACGTTGAGTGCACCCATTAAAACTATAGTTGCTCCGAGCATGTACTACAACCACATGCCGTTTGACCAATTTGACATCGTGCTCAACACAGAGATAATAAAGCCTTCAATACAATACACGATGAACTTTAAAGTGCGTTATACACCCAAGCCTAAACCGGTGCAAACAATCACCAAGAAAGAGATTGAAAAGCGGTTCTTTATGGTTACCGACGACGGCGAGATAAAACGACTAGACTTGGACTAACCCTCCCGTTTCGCTCGGAAGAAATCGGACATCAATGCTCTGGTTTCGTCCTCCAGAACACCTTGCACAACAGTGGTTTTAGGGTGCAGAACCGAAGGTTTGTGCATCGTAAAACCACTTTTTGGTTCCGACGTACCGTATACAATTTTTTCAAGTCGTGCCCACTTAATAGCTCCGGCGCACATCACGCACGGCTCAACGGTAACATAGAGTCTGCACGTATCCAAGATTGATGTATTAAGGGCATTAGAAGCTGCCGTAATGGCCAACATCTCAGCATGTGCTGTAGGATCATTTAGGCGCTTGGTTTGATTATAACCTTTGCCCACTATTTCATTTCCTGAAACAACCACAGCGCCAATTGGAACCTCATCGTCATCAAAGGCCATTAGTGCTTGTTTAAGCGCTTGCTTCATAAAATAATTGTCGTCCAACTCCATAGTCTCTTCCAGCTTATTTGCGGATATTTGTTTCCTCAAAATTGTGGCGAATATGTCTAAGATCGACAAAAAACTTGAACAGATTCAATTACAACATCAAATATCGAAGCGTTTGATGGAAGACAACGGTGCATCGTGCCACTTCGATTATCACGTGAATCTTTTGTCGGATTACGAGACAATTAAACTAAATCTCCTCACCTATAATCAGCGCCATAACGAATACATGTTGTTGCACAGCGTGAAAGGTACGAGTAGCATTGATTGCCTTAAGAAGGTTTTAACCTATTTGGAAAGAACATCTGAACAAGCAGCAGACCATTCGTATACGATTAACTGGAAAAAGAAAGGTGAAACCAACGATCATACGTCGTATTTCATGGCTTCAGATGAAGAAGAGGCGATAGAAAAGTTCTTGCATGAAAAGAACGCTGACGACTACGTTCTCACCGTTACCGAAAACCCAATTTCGTAGGTACCCAACCCTTTCAAAATACTATTCGTCAACCTAGTGCGTTTTTGTAACGTCTGACCTCTTTACTGCCCTAATTCAAAAAGATCAACGACTAGGGTTACCTTTTTGTCGTTGTCGTATTAACCCTAAAGTAAGTCGCAAAACAGCGACCAAAACGTGTAAATAATTTACTATGAAAAAGGGTTATATAATTCCAGTGTTTGCTGCACTTCTGCTCACCGCCGGTGCATGCAACAAAACGACAAGTTCAACTTCACCGAGTTCTCCAAAAGATGAAGTTGTTTCCTCCAAATTCGATCGAGTGAAACCTGTTAATTCGTTGGTTGTCGGATGCCAATCAGATGTTTTCGATGTTTCGAAGGGAGCACAAATCAACTATGCGTCGGGTGCGAAGGTAATTGTGCCTAAAGACGCATTCGTTGACAAAAATGGCAATCCGGTAAAGGGTGAAGTAAAGCTGAACTTTGCTGAGTACAACAAACCTGAGGAAGTGATTGCAAGTGGTTTGCCCATGTGCATTGAAACTACAGGTGGTGAAATTGGTTATTTCGAATCCGCCGGCATGTACGAAATCACTGCTGAAAAGGATGGGGAAGAACTACAGTTAGCCTCCGGGAAAAACATCGAAATCCAAACCATGGGTGAGAAAACCGGTGAATTCAACTTCTATTATTACGATGAAGAGCGGGGTACGTGGCAAGAACAGGAAGTGTCGAGTAAACAACCAACTCCTGCTGCTTCATTGGTTTCCAACGAACCTATTGTCGTTGAAGATGACGAACTTTCATTACCGAAACCACAACTCGCACGTTCCGGTCTACCGGCATTCGATCTAAAGATTAAAAATCTATCCGATTACGGCATGGATAATTGGGAGAGCTTAATGTGGCAATTCAAGGATGAGAACAGTGCCAAAGACAATAAATGGTTATTTGAGCGAAACTGGAGCTCCATCCAAATCTCGGGATTCAACAATCGTAGCGCTTCTTGCAACATAACAGCCATAGACTATGTGTATGACTTGGTTGAAGACGAAGTTGCCCCAACAATTTATGATCACGTAGAATACTCAGCCAAGCACAATGTTTACAGCTTAGAAAATGGCATCACGCCGTCCTATGTTAAACCGGATGGAAGGTGGTTAATCCGAAATCGTGCAGGCATGCACTCTGTAAGCGGACTGTAAGATTTTCTCGACTCCAAACTTTGAATTGTGGATAAAATAAATCATATTCGCTAGCCCCAACAAGGGATTCAAAGTTTATCCACATTAATGAGCGCAGTTCAACATCATCCAACAGGTTCGGGTTTCGAAATGAAGGATGATACGCTTATGATGAATCAACATCCTTACAGTGGAGTTGTCAAAGAATCTTTCGACGACGGAAGTCCAAAATCGGCCAGTCAGTACATCGACGGCAAAATTCATGGCATTCACAAAGAGTGGCACAAAAACGGCAAACTAGCCAAGGCGTGTTTGTATAAGTATGGCATCCAGCATGGCGAGTGCAAAGCTTGGTGGAAAAACGGACAGCTGAAAGAAAATGCCTCTTACAGTGAGGGCAAGTTGCATGGCGAGTTTGAGACCTGGCACAAGAATGGTGTCAAGGCAAGTTCACGGCAATATATCTTAAGTCGTGAGTGGGGTCGCCAGAAAGAATGGGATGAAGACGGAATAGAGCTTGAAAACTATTGCGTAAGTAATTCGAGATAATACCCAACCCTTTTTATTTTTTAGTCGTCATCCATACAGAACGCCGGATAATAGCGTTTTGAGATTGACAAATGCCTGTAACTGAACAAGACATCCACCAATGGCTCGAAGGCTGCAAAGAAGGAGATCGTAGTGCTCAAGAAAAGCTCTATCGTCACTTCTACCCGCTTTTTATGCCCGTATGTATGTCGTACGTTCAGAACAGCGATGATGCGGTAGACATATACAACCGCGCCTTTCTCAAAGTGTTTACGAGTTTGGATTCGTATGGCGGACGTGGTCAAGTAGGTGCTTGGATACGACGCATATTGGTGAATACCGCCATCGACTTTATCCGCAAAGAAGAAAAATTTAAAAGTCATACCGATATCGATGAGGCCTACGATATTGGTTTGAACAGTTCGGTATTGTCCCAATTGACATCCGACGAGATACTCGCATTATTCAGATATCTGCCCCCGGCCCAACGAGCTGTTGTGAATCTATACATCGTTGAAGGGTACACACATCCGGAAATTGGAGAGAAGTTAGGTATCAGTGTAGGTACGAGTAAATGGCATTTAAATCAAGGAAGAAAACTACTACAGGAGAAACTTATGGCTCTTGGCCTCGTGAATAAATAACACTTTATGAAATGAAAACTACCCGTAACGAACATATCATCAAACAGAAGCTTCAGGAAGTAGACCTACCTGATATCGATTCTTCATGGGAAGCCATGGAGAAGCAGCTGGATAAGCTGCCACCGGCTACGACCGGTGTATCCGCGTTTATCGGGAAGTATAAAATATACTTGAACATTCTGCTTGTAACACTTGGACTTGGTGTAATTGGGGTATCCGTTTGGTCTACAACGCGATCTTCAAATCAGTCCGACACGTCGGACAGTCACATCCCGGAATCACAAAGTTCATACGCTCACTTTGCAACATCATTCGAATCATCCTATGATCATCAGAATGACCTACCGATTCCATCGGCACTAAACATTGATGAGGTGGAGCCAGCGTACATTAAAGCGGTAAAGAAGCCACAACAACCGAAGCCGCAAAAAGCGACAGAACCTGAAAATCCAATCACGTCTCTCTACAGTGCAAATCAGAATAATCTACCTCCGGTGGATGAAGGAAATGAAGATTCACTTCGTCGTTTGACACGGATTGTCGTTCCTCCCGCAGATATTATCGGACATAAGTCAATTGACTTTGACCTACCAAAGCGAAGACGAAATCAAGTGGGTATACGAACCAACATTTCGATAATCCCAGAATTCAGTGGTGGAAATGCGTTCAGAAATATGGGGTACGGTGTTTTTGCCAGACACTACGTTCTTCCAAAAGTGGCAGTTGAACTGGGACTTGAACACAACCCTGTGGTGGTAAGACCATTCACACATATTCAGGAGAAGACTCTGTTTAACAATGCATCGTACTCCCAGCGTGATAGTATGAACATAGAAGCACTTAGGTACGTGACCATACCTTTGATGTTGCACATCGAACAAGGCGAAGGTTGGAGTATATCCGTTGGTCCGCAATTCTCCTTTTTGTCGGGCTTAAAAGGAGACGTCTACTCAACGTATAACTTCCCTGGTGCAAGCGAAGACATTGGTGACAAACAGAACACACGAATCAGTAATACTGATATTGCAAACCCAATGGACATTGGACTCAACCTTAATCTTTCATACTCGGTTAAGCCTTCACTTGAGCTAGGACTTCGAGTACAACAAGGGCTAACAGATTATTCGCGTAGCACCACCAGAAACACAATTCAAACCCTCCAATTTAAAGCTGCATGGATCTTAGAATAATAGTTGTAACGCTAGTGATTGGGCTTTCTCAAATGAGCTTTGGTCAGTTTACTGGAGAATTAAAGCCAGAAAGACCAGTAACCAAGTATAAATCCGGACAACTGTATGCAAATACTGAAGCCGGACTTATCCATTACACAAACGGCGAATCATCGTTTCAGAAATTCGGTGCCGGAGTTGGAGTTGAGTTTGTTTGTTTCAACTCGAAGCGCAGCGCAGCCAGTCTCATGCCTTCATTTGCGGTGCATTCCAGCGATGCCAGTCAGGATGACTTCAGTATTGAGAATGGAAATTATTCATTTCGCTCGAAAACTTTAACGCGAAGAGCTATTCTGTTAACTGCCTTGGTCTATCGTTACCAACTTGGTCGATCTTTGACCGTAGGACTTGGATTTCAACCACAGTTCGTTGTTGGTGACACAAAGGATCTACTCATAATGGGGAGATCCAGCTCTCACAATCCGGAAATTAAGTTTAGAAGAGCTGAATCTACTTTTGTGGGGATGATAGGGTACAACGGTTGGACACGCTATAGTTTCAACCTAGTTGCGCAATATGGTGCCAGTCCAATAATCGAAAAAGACGACACACAGCGAGCCCATGCGGTGCGCTTCCAAATTGCTCGAAAACTTATTAATTAACCGAGTCCAGGAATGTTTGGCATAATGTTGCGCATCTCAGATTCTGCAACACGCTCAGCCTGATTTAGAGCGTCTGTAACGGCTTCCTTCACCAGTTTATCAATATCCGGTTTGAGTGCTGTTCTAAGTACAGACTCACTGATATCAACTGAAACGATTTGTTTACTTGCTGTAGCGACAACTCTTACCAAATCAGAGCCAGCTACTCCTTCAACCGTTATTGTGTCTAATCTTTGCTTTGCTTCTTCAGCGTTCTTTTTAAAGTCCTTTAGCTTGTCTAGTCCAAACATGCGTTTCTTTTTGACAAAGGTCTTGAAATCTATGAGAAGATACTAACGCCACATCGCAAAGGCCCTCCTTTTTTCGATGTAATCAGGGTCCGCATCATGAGTATATGCCTCTCGTTCAAAAGATATTTTCCGATACGCCGAATCATGGCCATTCCCGGCTACCCGCAACCAAGTATACTCCAATATATAAAGAAGATAGAACGGGATGACTAGGAGCTCCAACTGTTGCTTGTGATGTATCTTTTCGTGAACTAGGAGTCGCTTATCATCTTTCAGTTTTGAATTACGCACTAAGACAACCGGAAACAGTGCGATGGCATTAACGGTTTTGGGGAATATGTATTTGAATAACCAGGGCGTTGTTCTGATTATCATTTACTCTGCGGGTTGATTGGCTTGCTCATCGGACGAGCTCATAGCTTTTTTCGCCTCATTGAGTAGGTATTTGTCGAGCCCTGGTTGGTCACTTTGTATAATTTGACTTGTTCCGTCGTGTTTGATTTCATACTCGTAAATACCATTCTTTTCACTCAGCACATTCACCTCCAAACTTGAAGGGTCTTTGATGTTAAGGAACATATCCGGTTCTCCGGCCATAGAGGAGTCCCCTTTTGTGCGCACCTGCGTTAATGTTGTTGTATCTGCCGCTGTCTCGGTTTCAACTGCTGAGCCTTCAGTCGGATTTAGGGCAGGTGATTTACTTGCTGGTACTGAGTCAGCCGGGATATTCATCTCTTGAATAGGAGGTGCCGCGGGTGCTTTTGTAAAGTGTTTATACGCGAAGAATGCCCCCGTGATTACTACTACTCCAGTTACAACGGCAATGATTGTTTTGATTTTCACCAGACCTGATGAATAACTACCATACCCACCTTTTTTAATGGCTGGCATGGCAGATGCTAGTTCTCCCGCAAAAGACGTTGTAGCAAATAATTCAATTGCATCTATTGCTTTGATTTGTGTGCGAACGGCTGCAGCAAATTCTCGGTCTTCCCGAACGCGCTTTTCAAAGTCGTACTTGTCTGAACCGGTCAACTTTCCGGCAATAAATTCATCAATCAACGCTATGTCCTTCTCCGTAATCATAGATTTAGACTGTATTTAAGTTGACGGATGCATTTGTACTTCTGAGATTTCACAGAATCGGTATTGCTGTAATCCAACTCGGCTGCAATTTCTTTAAGTGATAGTCGACGGAAGTAAAACAGTATTAACAGTTCACGACATTTATCGCCCATGTACTTCATCGCTTGTTCGATTCGAACAATATTCTTTTCGCGTGCTTCTTTCCAATGCGAATCGAAAGTGTCTTCTATCTCAATGTGACGTTCGTAGTCTTTGAGTTTCTTGGTGTGTTTCCCTCGATAATGAAGCTCCGAGAGCCACAGATTTCTGCTCACAGAGTATAAGTAGGTTTTGAACTTTACCGTGAGTTTAAATGCCTTTTTGTTGAAGTTCTTGTAGCATACCACCATAGCATCTTGAAACAAATCCTCTGCATCCGATTCGTTACCTGAGTTTTTGATAACCAAATTTCGAATCATCCCAAAATAAGTCTTGTAGACTTCGGTGATGGTTTCGTGATTTCCGGAACGAATTCCGTCTAAGATATGTTGGTCTTGAGCCACGATTCTTAATACGAACTATGGCTAAAGGTAACTATTTTATCGCTTAGACGCCAATTTTGTCTTTGTGCCTGCGGGTTGGTAGGTCCTGATTCCGCTCAACAAAGTGGATAATTTCAGCTGCAATATCGATTCCGGTCGCGTTTTCAATACCTTCTAGGCCTGGTGAAGAGTTCACCTCAATTACCAACGGTCCGCGATCACTTCGCAGCATATCTACACCAGCTATCTTAAGGTTTAACGCATTGGCTGCCTTAATGGCCATCGACTTTTCCTTTCGGGTAAGTTTAACGGCTTGAGCGCTGCCTCCTTTGTGTAAGTTACTTCTGAATTCTCCTTCCACCCCGGTTCTTTTCATTGATCCAACCACTTTACCATCAACCACAAACGCCCGAATATCTTCAGCTTTAGCCTCTTTGATAAATTCTTGAACAATAATGTTGGCTTCTAATCCATAAAAGGCTTCAATTACAGAACTCGCAGCCTTTGCCGTTTCGGCCAGTACTACTCCTTTTCCTTGTGTTGATTCCAGTAACTTAATCACAAGTGGTGCACCACCTACTTGTTTGATTAGGTTTTTAATATCACCCGGATGCTTGGCAAACGCAGTTCTGGGAATACCAATACCTGAACGCGATAAGATTTGTAAGCTGCGCAGTTTATCGCGAGAACGAACCAATGCCAGTGAACTCAAGGTTGTAAAAACTTTCTGAACCTCAAACTGACGAATAACAGAACTACCATAGAATGTTACGGACGCTCCAATGCGAGGGATGACCGCATCGATATCTGTTAACTCGTGATCACCCAAATAAATACCCGGGCGTTCACTTTCGAGCATCATGTAGCATTTAGCGTGGTTCACTACAACCATTTCATGTCCTCTCTGTTCTCCTGCCTCTATCAACCTGCGGGTTGAGTATAAAGAAGGCTTTCTACTCAATACTGCTATTTTCATATCATTCTGTTCTGTTCGTTGCTTTTGTTGTTGACAGGTCTCTTTTAGAGACGTCAACCAAAAATCTATTGGTCAAAAACCTGCGCCCTAGCAAAACCGGATAACGCATGTTCTTTCGGTTCGACAAGTTGAAACTCACCTTGTATCTGCGACCAAAAATTCGCACGGGTAGCTTCACTTGATAGCGAAACTCGTAATCGCCAAATGAACTCTTAACTTTCTTTTCGCGAAACTCGGTGGTTCGTATTTCTTTACCGTTATACAGTGGATGTTTCTTATCAAGTAGCTTAAAAACGAGGTATTCCACGCCATTAATCTCCTTAATCCGCAAACGCTCAGAATGAATTGCAGACGTGTCTGCACCGGTATCGATTTTACATGGAAGACTCAGGATGTCTTGTTCCGGAAGATCAATATGATCTGTGATACCAATTGTTAGAAGTTTTTTGACTGCTCTAGCCATATAGTTACCAAAGGCATCAATATTACGATAAGTGACGAAATAACGAAAGCGGATAAGGTTTATGGCCTAGCTTTCTTTCGATTGATTAAGAAAAACAACCCAATGGCAACTACAGTGATAATGAGCCCATAGAAGCCTTTCCATTTATCGAGCCTCACAAGAACCGTTATTAGCCCGATGGTTACAATCCACTTGGCAACGGCTAGAATAAGGGCCCACTTCACCTTCTTTTTGGTAAAGCCTAAATTGACCATTTTTCTTCAGATACGTCGCTTTGTCATCGTAGGTTATTGAGAGGAAACGTTTGGTGTTTGGTTTTCGTATACCTCGATACAAGTTTGTGCACATGAAACACACAACAGGTAAAAACGTCGGTATAATTTACGTCACATTGGGGGGTGATGATGACGTTAACGCTGACTCTGACCTTAACTACTCTGGTCGCTATTGGCTATTTGCCATTGGCTTTTGGCAGGGATTGAATATCGAATGCAGAATCTGATGGGTGCTTCAGCTTGTTCTTGAAACGCAAACCGTTAACGCAGACCATTAACAGGTAGTGACGATGGCACTCTGTGGCTGTTGGCTATTTGCCTTTGGCTTTTGGCAGCTTTCCGATCTTGACCATGACTTTGACTATGACGGGTTCTGAGTCTTTTCAGCTACTCGAGCGGAGTGAGTCATGCGGAGAGCCATATTCTATAAAAGGAGATTGGTGCTTGCTGATTGATTTGGACAGGATTATCTTAGCTCTGGGGACGGGCTATCCGTATTCCCTCGGCAATTCAATCCAACATACCAAGTGTTTCTTGTTTTAATCTCCTAACGTGCGGATTTGAGTGATTCTGCGTAAGGAATATGTTCAACGCAAACCGTTGATGTTAACCAATAATCAGACCTTGACTATGACCCTTTATCCAGCTCCAATTACTAATTCTCCATTTTCAATTCAAACTACCATTTTAGCAATGCACTCGCCCAGGTAAACCCGCTTCCGAATGCCGCTAAACAGACAATATCACCTTTCTTTACTTTACCTTCTGAAACGGCTTCCGCAAGCGCAATTGGAATGGATGCAGCCGTGGTGTTACCATACTTCATTATGTTATTGAACACTTGATCATCGCGCAACTTCATTGTTCGCTGTATGAACTGCGATATCCGTAAGTTGGCTTGATGTGGCACCAATAGACTGATATCCTCAGCACTGAGGTCATTCGCCTTGAGAGCTTCATTAATTACTTGAGGAAATCTCGTAACAGCGTGTTTAAACACATAGTTTCCATTCATGTACGGAAAGTATGAAACGTCCTCATCATCGTTGTCGCTTATAATCTGATCCACCCATCTACTGGTTGCAGGTCCAATGAGAGCTAGCTCTTTAGCATGGGCACCCTGACTGTGTAAGTGCGTACTGAGAATTCCTGAATCATCGTCGGACTGGGAGACAATCGCCGCACCGGCACCATCCCCGAATATGACCGTAACTCCTCTCCCACGGGTTGATTTATCTAGACCTCCTGAATGTAACTCTGAACCAATAACTAGAATGTTTTTGTACATGCCTGTTTTGATGTACTGGTCTGCTACGCTTAGCGCATATACAAACCCCGAGCACTGATTTCTAACATCGAGTGCACCAATGGTGTCTAAGCCTAAAGCTTCTTGCACTTGCACCCCAGGACCTGGGAAGTAATAGTCCGGACTCAAGGTTGCGAAAATGATGAAGTCAATCTCATCAGCTTTCATGTTGGCATTCTCCAATGCCATCCGAGCAGCCTTAACGCCCATGCTTGATGTCGAGTCCTCACCCGGAACTACCCACCTTCGCTCTGATATTCCCGTGCGCTCACGAATCCATTCATCGTTGGTATCCATCATGGTAGAAAGATCATCGTTGGTTACCACGTTTTCAGGGACATAGAAACCCATACCTTTTATTCTGGCTTTGTGCATATGAAACGGTTTTAACTGCAAGATAGCAGTTTTAAAAGACAGGTCAGGTTATAAATTGTTCGATTACTGGGCTAGCTTCCATGCTGCATAATCGCTCATGATTGCGTTGTAGAGCATTTCACCAATGTAGCGTGCGCCTCTTGAATTGAAGTGGGTATAATCTTTAGATGCCAGAGCCGGCTCGTTTTGTACCCAGCTCACCATCGAATTTTTGCCACCCATCGCCGTATATAGATCCCAGAAAGCACAACCATTGTCGAACGCCGCGTTACGCATGGCGTCTCGAATCTTTTCGATATTTGGGTATGACTCATACTCCCCGGCACGTTTTCTACTCATATCGCTTGGACCAATCACCAGAATACTGATATCCGGATTTGCGGCTTTAATTGCACGTAACGCTGAACTAAACATCCGTTCGTAGAACTTGTACGATTTTACCGGATTGGGCACAACATTTATCCCATACTGCATCACCACCAGCTTAGCATTAACCAGAGTCATTTGCTTAGAATACACTGACCTGTTGATTGTTGCGTATCCGGTTCCACTGCTTCCACGCATCGGGAAGTTGTCTACCGCGACTCCAGTTTCTCCGTCTAGCAGCACTCCCCAGACTGTAGGTGAAGGTCCGTTAAATTTTAGTTGTACTTCCGAAGATACTTGTCCGTTATAAAGAGATATCATACCTCCGTACGGCCTTGGTGGAAGTAATTTTTGCACTGTACTTCCATCTACCACAACAGAACACCATACAGAATCTGTGGAGCTATACATCATTGAAACATGGCTGAAGGTTCGCACACGTGCGTAAGAGCGTTTTGCGCATCTATATCTCAGCCAGCTGTAGGCCGATTTTTCTGTTACATAGCGTGGTTCAATTACTGTATCAAAAACATACGCTGAAGTATCAAACGGCACGTAAGTGGTATCATAACTAATACTCTCCGCCGAGTCAGTTTCCAAGCTTTTCTTCTCAACCGGTAGTCGTTCGTTTACGACCATAACCAAGGAATCATACCGTATAGAGACAATGGTATCTTCTCCAACCTTTTTGGCGTAGGTTCCCGTATATCGATAGGCTGAGCCTCCAATACCGTAGTGCCCATTGGTTAATTTTTGCTTGGTATATATCGCATATTTTTTCCAGTCGGCGCTTTCACTTTGTCGGATCGAAACACGCGCTCTGCTTATGTCTATAGGCAAGACTATTCCCGGGCCATGGCCTCCAAACCGATTTTGCATTTTGTTGCGCAGGTAGTCCGATATTCGGTCTCCTTCCAATTGGGAATCGCCATAATGCAAGATTCGAATGAGGGATTCAGTCCCATTCTCTACTCCGGCAAGCGAAGCATAGAATTGGTCCATAGCTCCACGCACGTCGTTGGCATATTGTAGTTTCCGTTCCGGTTCAGGTTCATCAAAACTTGTATCGGTTGTTACCGTGTCTTGGAAGCTCGTATCAGACACTTCGATATCTGCTAATACTGAATCCACGTCAACTACGGTCCGATCTTTCTCCGTAAATAAATCGGTCGCCGATACAAATTGTAGCGACACATCCGCTTCATCTATGTCGTCTGTCCAATGTACAAATGGCACCTTATCATCAAAACTAAATCCCTGCACTCCTTTGGGAAAAAGCATAACGAGAAAACCAAGTAAAGCATTGAGCAATACGAGCATCAACACGATTTGAACGGGTCGTACCGGTTTAGAGCGATGATATTTCCTGGCGTCGAGTTTCACCTCGGCTAGTCTTTACGGATAATTTGATTCTTTTGGGCCGCACTCATCGAGTTTATAGGCTTGTACTTGTTGTAAACCGAAGCCGATTTGTAGATTTTCAAACGTTGGTTGATATTGATCTGATCCGATCTAAGATTATTCCATCGCTTGATTTCAGAAACTCCTACGTCGTATAAGTCGGCAATTCTTCCCAAATAATCACCGCTGCGTACCGTATAATAAAGCAAACGTGGTCCACTTTGAACCACCGGCTTCTCTGCAGGTTCCTCAACTTTTGGTTTGTCCACTTGCTTCACCTCCGGCTCTTTTTGTCCCTCAACTTTAGGTGTGGTAGAATACGAATAAATGGAATCGCCCAATTCGTAAAACCGCTTTTCGCTGGATTCGGGTATTTTTACGTAATACGTCTTATCTGTATTGGGTACTACCGATTTCTTGTAGATTGCATTTGCATCTTTCAAGGATTCGAAATCAACCTCAAGCGCCTTGCTGAGTTGATATATCGTTAACCACTGTGTAATTGGCACCTGAACTTGTGGGGCCAAGTCGATATTCTCAAGTTGAAAACCTAAGTCGCTGTAATAGTTGTGAACGTACGTATTTGCTATGAAATCTGGTACGATATGCTGAAACCTTAGCGGTAAAAAACGATGATAATTCCAATAGCTCGAGTCGCCTCCGGCCATTCGTATTGCTTTTCTTACCTCGGTTTCGTCTCCAACAAAAGCGGCCATTACACCGTACCAGTCTCCCAAACTCTTGTGTAGGTATTGCAGATAGTCTAATGCCTCCGAAGTTGCCTTTGGCATATCTCGTCGTTCATCGATGTAGCTGCTAATCTTGAGTTTATATCGACGGGCAACCATGTATCGAAGTTGCCAGAAACCGGAACCGCCATCTTCTGAAATTTTCCAGATATCATAGTTGCTCAAAGCGGGCACCATAAACTTGAGTTCTGCTGGTAAATCTCTTGCGCGCAAACTATCTTCAATTTCAGGAAGATAAATCTTCGAATAATTGAGCAATGTTGATGTCTCGGCCTTTTTCTCTAACAGACCATCAATGGCAGATTGAACGTGACCGTTGTACGACAGCTCAATTTCCTCAGTCTGAATCTCGGCTATTCTGGATGAAACCACGCCGGATTGGGCAAAGGTTGATAGACTTATGATAGAAAGTATGTAGGTTAGTAATGTTCGCATTTCAGCACTAGTTTGTCATTAACTCATACAGGTAGTGAGATAATTGTAAAAGCTTCTGTTCCTCAAAACGACCCGTCATTAACTGTAAACCAAACGGAAGATTTTCCGGTGTTGAACCTGTTGGGATTGAAATCGCCGGGATTCCCGCCAAAGGTGCTTGAACCGTAAAAATATCTGCTAAGTACATAGCTATTAGATCATCCGACTTCTCACCAATCTTGAATGCCTCGGTAGGTGTGGTTGGCAATAGGATTGCATCGTAGTTGTCCAAGATTTTGAAAGTTTCGTCTTGAATCACACGACGAACTTTCTGCGCTTTGGTGTAATACGCATCGTATTGGTCCGAGCTCAACACAAAAGTTCCCGCCATAATACGACGTTTCACCTCTTCACCAAAGCCTTCAGATCTACTTAACTTAAAGGTTGATTCCAGGTCTGTTGCATCAGAACTGCGATGGCCGTACATCAAACCGGAATATCGCGATAGGTTAGACGAAGCCTCCGCCGTGGTTAGCACATAATAGCAGGATACCATGTAATCCAAGTACGGAAAATCGACGAACTCAACTGTGTGGCCCTCCGCTTTCAGTTTTTCTATTGCTTTTTCTGTGTGCTCCTTAACGTGAGGTGCAATACCGTCGGACACCAAACAATCGCGGATTACCGCAATCCTTTGTTTATCCGGTAAGGATAGATTTTTTGAGTAGTCCGGAACAGGTTGTTGAGAAACCGTCGCATCGTGCTCGTCTACACCGGCCATGACCTCCAAGATCATCGCCATGTCTTCTACCGACTTCGTAATTGGACCGATTTGGTCGAAAGACGACGCGTAAGCAAGAAGACCCCAGCGTGAAACTCGACCATAGGTTGGTTTCATTCCAAAGGTTCCTGTAAATGATGAGGGCTGTCTTATTGACCCACCCGTATCTGAACCTAGGCTCGCCATACACAAATCAGCTTGAACTGCAACAGCTGATCCACCGGATGATCCACCCGGAACTCGAGCATTGTCGGCTGCATTGAGAACATTCCCATAGGCGCTGTTTTCATTACTCGCTCCCATGGCAAACTCATCGCAGTTCAGTCGTCCAATGATGATGGCGTCTTCTGCAAGAAGTCGCTCTACCACCGTGGCAGAAAAGTTGGAATTAAATCCGGCTAAAATCTTGCTTGACGCGGAGACTGGATGTCCCTTATAGGCGATATTATCCTTTATCCCGATGACAAGTCCGGCTAGTTTACCGGCATTGTTGGATTTAATTTTTGAATCAATGACTTCCGCTCTATCCAGAGCTTCATCACCATATACTTCTAAAAAAGCGTTAAGATGCTTTTGCGACTCGATGCGCTCAAGATACGACGTAACAACGTCTCGACATGTGGTCTTGCCCGATGTCAAGTCGTTTTGTAAAGCTAGTAAGCCCACCGTTTATTTTTCCTCTGTTTTGGTTTTTGAGTTGTCTTCCTTCATGCCATCTTCGATGTGTTTTTTCACATCATTCTTAGCATTGTTAAACTCCCGGATACCAGACCCTAAACCTTTCATTAGCTCAGGAATCTTTCGTCCTCCAAATAGGAGCAATACGGCCAGAAGAATCAATACCCATTCCATACTTCCGGGCAATCCTAATAATAAAATTGACAATGTCATAATAATCTTGACCTTAATTTAAACGACAAAGGTACGATAAATATAGTGGATTAGCGGGTTTTTGGTCGAGCAGATATCATAACTCGACATGTTTCAAAAATTGCTATTTTCGGCAGATATTAAAGATTTCATCATGGTACAAAAACCCTTTAATCTTCAAGCTTGGATAGACGAACATCGAGACGAATTAAAGCCACCTGTAGGCAATCGAAATCTGTACAAAGACGCAGGTGATTATATCGTAATGATTGTGGCAGGTCCAAATGCCCGTAAGGATTATCACTACAATGAAACTGAAGAGTTGTTTTATCAACTCGAAGGAGACATAAATGTAAGAATTCAGGATGAAGGCAAAGCCGTGGACATTCCTATTCGAGAAGGTGAAATGTTCCTATTACCCGCTAAAGTACCTCACTCTCCCATGAGAAGTGAAAACTCAATAGGTCTAGTTGTGGAACTAAAACGTCCAAACACCACCGATGGCTTATTGTGGTTCTGCGATAATTGCAACAACAAGCTTCACGAAGCCTATTTTACGTTGGGTGATATTGAGAAAGACTTCTTACCACGATTTAAAGAGTTTTATGGTTCAGAGGAACTTAGGACTTGTTCGGAATGCGGAACCGTAATGGAAACCGACCCGAGATTTGTATAATCGCAGCTTCCAAAAACCTACCAATGCAAAAAATTGATAGCCACGCTCACATTATGCCCCCAAACTGGGAGCGCTTAGACAAAAAGTACGGATATGGCGGTTTTATCTACCTCGAAGATGAGGTAGCAACCGGTGCTAAAAAAATGATGCGTGACGATGGCGTTTTCTTTCGCAGGGTAGAAAAGAACTGTTACGACGTTGAAGCTATCTTACCGGAAATGGACGAGTTCAACGTTGACAAAATGGTGCTTTGTACAATCCCGGTACTGTTCAATTACTGGGCAAAACCCCAGCATACAAAAGAGTGGTCCCGATTTATCAATGGTCATTTACTCGAGGTACAAGGACACCGTTCCAATAGGTTTATCAGCTTAGGTACGCTGCCTATGCAGGATGTGGATTTGGCCATTGAAGAATTACGTTGGTGTGCCCAACAGGGTATGCCGGGTGTGGAAATTGGTTCCCACATTGAAGACAAAAACTTGGACGACGAATCTTTCCATCCGCTTTGGCAAGCTGCTGTCGATTTAAACATGAGCATCTTCGTACATCCATGGGAAATGATGGGTCAACCGGATATGCGCAAGTACTGGCTTCCATGGCTCGTTGGAATGCCTGCCGAGACTAGCAGAGCTATTTGCTCGATGTTATTCGGAGGTGTATTTGACAAGTTTCCGGACCTCAAAGTGATGTTTGCACATGGTGGTGGATCGTTCGCCCACACGTTGGGTAGAATTTCACATGGATGGCATTGTAGACCCGATCTGGTTAATTTGAACGATGTGAAAGATCCTTACGAATACCGTGGAAAGTTTTGGGTGGATGGTATAACACACGACCAGGACGCTCTGCGCTATTTAATCAGTGTTATTGGTGAAGATAAGATTGCTTACGGTACCGATTATCCTTTCCCGCTAGGCGATTTGAGACATGGTGAATTCATTGAACAAATGGATGACCTTTCGAGCGAAACGAAGAACAAACTGTTCAACAAAAACCTAATCGACTTTTTGAGTTTGGATTAGTCTACCGAATCTTATCCAGTAGTAAATTCAATTGCTTTACCTCCTTAGCGCTCAGATTGTAGAATACTTTATCAACGGAGTGGATATTCTTTTTGACCAAAGCCACCTGTTCCAACCCAGATTCGGTGATTGATATTTCAGAGTGACGCTTGTCTTCCTCACGCGCTTGCTTTGATAACAAACCTAGCTGTATGAGGCGATTGACCAATCTCGAAACATCTGAGTCGTTTTCGATAATTCGCTTTTTGATGTAGGCGTTGTTAACCGGCCCCTCTGCCTCAGACACGATTTTTAATGCTAAATATTGGGTGTACGTAATCTCTAAGTTTCTAAAGGTGTCCCGGATGTGTTTGTTCACGTTGGCATTTGCCAATTGGAAATTGAACAACACCTTTTCCCATTTATTTCGGAATGAATCTACCTTTAGAACCTTTTTGAGCTTTGCCATACGACAAAGATAACATGTTATAACAAATTATCCTGACGCTATAGCTTTCCTAAAGTCAATTGATACGTTTGAGCGTGGCTTGGAAATGCCCGTAAATCATGTGAAACCATGATTATTGTTACACCACTTTTGTTAATCTCCGATATGGTATTCCAGATTTCGTCTTGGGTTGGCTCATCTAGTGCCGATGTAACCTCATCCAGTATTAATACCTCAGCATTTTTGTATAAGCATCGTGCTAATGCGAGCCGTTGTTTCTGGCCTCCCGAAAGCTTCGCGCCCAATTCTCCTACATCGGTTTGATCTCCTTCCGGTAATGCATTTATCCAGTCGGTAAGGTGCGACGCCTCGAGAACCTTGTTGTAATGATCATTGTCGTGTGGTTCATCCCCCAAACAGATGTTCGAACGCACCGTTCCATTAAATACGAAGGCATCTTGATTTACGTATCCAATCCGTCTGTGCCAAGTCGATTTCACTTGCTCTACAGGTAATCCATTAACCAAAACCCGGCCCTCACTCGGTTTGTAGAAACCCATGAGTAAATTCAGCAACGTAGATTTTCCAGAGCCAGACTTTCCGATCAACCCAACATAATCTCCCTTCCGTACGGTCAGCGATACCTTTCTGAGGATTTTATCTCGACCTTCAAACGCAAACGACGCTCCATCTACTTCAAGCGATTCGAACTGACTGATTTCTTCATTTTTATTGACCTTTATATCTACCAAATGCGGTGCAGGGATGAAATCGATAATGGAACTATACGAAGTAAATGTGTTATAACTTGTAGCTATTCTATTTAGGGAAGGTAAAAGTCGGAAAGCAAATGCTGCAAACAAGGCCAATGTAGAAGGAATCGTTGTTGTGCTGTCCTTTCCGGTGTAATAATACGCCATAATGCAAATAGCCACTACCGCTACCATCTCAACCATCCGGATAGGTGCTAGGTTCCCAAGGAATGTTGTAACAACTCTACTTTGAAGTATCTCTTTATTTATAGCGTTAAATCGTTTTCGAAAATGCGATTGAAGGTCATTTAATACAACGTTGACATAACCGGAAGACACCTCTTGTAGAACCTTGTATTGCACTCCTTGTCTTTCGGTGACAACATCTCCATGTCGCTTGAGTATTCGCTTCCCTGCATATAGGATTAGGCCTGCAACAGGAATGAGAATAGCAGTTATGAGCAATACAACTTTCGTCTTTACCAGCAGCAAGGCTATTAAAGCAAAGCAAACGAACATCAGTTCGCTTAAGAAGGTGAGCGCCGGAAAAATCACCACTGTAGGCAGCATGTTTCCAAGCATGGAGATTTGGTTAAGCGCATCAGACGAATCTTGGTCAACATGTTCAGACAACGATGCCTCCAAGTGTGCCACAAATCCGCGATCTGCAATACTAAACGTAAGCTGATACAACACTTTATGCTGGACGTATTGAAGTAGCATTACTGCAATCGTTTTAGCAATAAACGCCAATGCCAAACCGGCAAACAGGGTTGTAGGTTCGATATCGTGCAGACCAAGTTTTTTGAAAAAACCCGGCACGTAGAAAAGCGAGACAATTGTGAGGTAGATGATAAATAAGCCAATCACCTCGAGCACCATAATTAGTGCGTTTACAAGAAGTAGTTGGTAGAATGAATTGCGTTCACTCCCGGTGAGCAGACTGTGAATTCGTCTGTGTGTGGCAAGAAATCCTTTCAGTTTCAACTACTTAATTAGGTTGAGCAGGTAGTCTCCATACCCACTTTTTGTAAGCTTCTCGGCTAATTTAGTTAATTGCTGCTTGTTGATAAAACCGTTTTTGTACGCTTCTTCTTCAATACATCCAACCTTAAGACCTTGACGTTCTTCGATTACTTGAACGAACTGACCTGCTTGCATGAGCGATTGGAAAGTCCCGGTATCCAGCCAAGCCGTACCGCGATTCATTACTCCAACCTTCAACTCTTTGCGTCTTAGGTATTCTTTGTTCACGTCTGTGATCTCGTATTCCCCGCGTGCCGATGGTTTCAAGTTCTTCGCAATTTCAACCACTTGATTGTCGTAGAAATAAAGCCCGGGAACCGCAAAATTTGACTTCGGATTCGTAGGCTTTTCCTCAATCGATAGGGCATTCATATCGTCATCAAAATCAACCACACCATAACGTTCCGGATCACTAACGTGATAAGCATATATCACACCGCCTTCCGGATTTGCATTTTCTTTTAGCATTTCCCGAAGGTTGGTTCCAAAAAAGATATTATCACCAAGTATCAACGCAACCTTATCGTCGCCAATAAACTCCTCGCCTATGACAAACGCTTGTGCAAGACCGTTTGGCACTTCTTGGACCTTGTATTCAAATTTGCATCCGAGCTGACTACCATCTCCCAACAGTTTTTGGAAGTTTGGCAAGTCGTGCGGAGTTGAAATGATTAGAATCTCACGAATTCCGGCCATCATCAAAGTTGATAATGGATAGTAGATCATTGGTTTGTCGTAAACAGGCATCATCTGTTTACTCATGGCCAATGTTAATGGGTGTAGTCGTGTGCCTGATCCGCCGGCAAGGATTATTCCTTTCATGTTATCTGTTTGCGTATTGCTGTTCGTAATATGCTCTGTATTGACCCGAAGTTACGTGATCAAGCCATTCTTCATTATCGAGGTACCAATCAATGGTTTTGGACAAGCCTTCTTCAAACTGCAGTGAAGGTCTCCACCCTAGTTCGTTCATCAATTTAGATGAATCGATTGCGTACCGATAATCGTGGCCTGCTCGATCGGTAACATAGGTAATAAGCTGTTCGCTCTCCCCTTCCGTTCTTCCAAGTTTCTCATCCATTTGCTTACATAGCAATTTCACCAAATCGATGTTACGCCATTCGTTATTCCCACCAATGTTGTAGGTGTCGCCAACCGCTCCTTTATGGAAAATCACGTCAATAGCAGACGCATGGTCCTCTACGAACAACCAATCGCGCACATTCTCACCTTTACCGTAAACCGGTAGTGGTTTTTTATGGCGGATGTTATTGATAAATAACGGAATTAGTTTTTCCGGAAAATGATGCGATCCGTAGTTGTTCGAGCAATTTGAAATTTTAACAGGCAACCCATAGGTTACATGATACGCGCGCACGAAATGATCTGAACTCGCCTTCGATGCCGAGTATGGAGAGTTGGGGTCATACGGCGTTGTTTCTAAAAACTTCCCTTCATCCGTAAGTTCACCGTAAACCTCATCTGTTGAAACATGATAAAAAATACCTTCCTTGTTGTTGCGATGAGCTTTGTACGCATTGAGCAGATTTACGGTACCCAGAACATTTGTTAGAACGAATTCCGTAGGCATAGTAATACTTCGATCCACATGTGATTCCGCCGCAAGGTGTATCACGCTGTCGAATTTTTCTTGCTCAAACAAATGATCGATGAAGTTTGAGTCCACGATGTCGCCTTTTACGAAGCGATAATTGTCCTTATGCTCAATGTCTTTGAGATTCTCAAGATTACCTGCATACGTAAGTTTATCGAGGTTGACAATCTCATAATTTGGGTAGAGGTTTACGAATCGTCGCACCACATGAGAACCAATAAATCCTGCTCCTCCGGTAATTAATATCTTCATTGTTTCAGTTAGTAAGCTTCAATTTCAAGTACGATGGTGGTGTATGGGGGAATCAGCGGGCCCATTCCTTCCGGACCAAAGGCTTCGGCAAATGGAATAACACTGCGAACTTTTTCTCCGTCACGCATTAAGGTCAATATACGGGTTAATCCCGATACACGTGTTTGAAAACTACCAACTTCGAACTTCCATCGATCGTTTTCTCGAGTTCTTTCTATAATCCGGTCGTCCAGTGTGCTGTAAGTATACTTGAGTTCTACGCTATCGCCCATCTGCAACTGGTCTCCCTCCGGGTTTGATGTTACCACTTCGTACATAATTCCAGTACTATCCGATGTTACCTCCCAGCCCTTTCGGGTAACGAACTCTTTCATGTTTCCAAGTTCCTCTTCACACTTAAATACAAAGTGTTCCTTAGGTGTCATGATAGATACAACGCCAATGTGAAGTCTGAATAGAGAATCCGACTCCACGTCTTTCGGAATACCGAGATTGTGCATTCTAAAAAAGGAATCTACATGCAGTTTAAATGACACGCTATCCTTCTCATGCAGCATACCTAAGCCTTCGTGAAAGTCTCCCGGGTAAACCGGCTCATTGCGTTGGAACATCACAAACTGAGAATAAACAGCTGTATCCAACTTATCGTTACAAACGGTAATGTTTACACTGTAGATATCCCCCACATTACCCATTTTGCCATCTTTCTTCTTGTCAAAGAAGTAGTACTGCAATCCTGTTTGGGAGGTCTCATAGAATTGCTTCGATCCGCAACCGCTCAAAGCGACAAATACGACCGACAAATAAATCCAAATCTGCTTCTTCATAATTGATATCATGCGTTTAAAGCTTGCTTGTATTCCGGCAGTAATGCCTTGAATTTTTCAACCGTTGACTCAAGCGAATCATCAGATGCTCCCCCTGCTGCATTAAGATGCCCACCTCCGTTAAAATGCTTGGCAGCAAATTCGTTGCATGGGAAACTCCCTTGTGAACGGAAAGACATTTTTACGCGCACCGTTCTGTCGATGATTAGTGCAGAGAAATGAATTCCCTTTATGCCCAAACCAAAGTTCACAAAGCCCTCTGTATCACCGGTTTTTACGTCAAATTTCTTCAGTTCATCACGATCCAGAGATACCAGTGCGGTGTTGTACTCCGGGAAAATTTGCAATTTCTCGTACAATACATATCCCATTAGGCGATATCGTGACAACGAGAAATTATCGAGCAATAGTGCGTGAATCTTGGCAGAATCGGCACCCGCTTCGATTAAACTAGCGGCTACTCGATGTGTGTGGCTCGAAGTTGAGTTAAATCGGAAAGAACCTGTATCGGCAACAATACCTGCATAAATGCACGAAGCGATGTTTTTATCAACTAAATCGGTATGACCATTTTGAGTTATAAAATCGTATATCAACTCACAGGTACTACTCGTTTCAATGGTAGCGTACTGATACGTCGCAAAATCCTTAGGCTCGCGGTGATGATCAATCATCACCTTGGGAGCTTTTGCATCGCCCACAATCGGCCCGAAGTCATTAATACGTTTTAGGTCGTTGAAATCCAGACAAAAAATGGCATCTGCATCATTGGTGATAACCGTAGCACGATCAGCATGCTCTTCGAAATTGATTACCTGATCTTCGCCCGGCATCCAACAAAGATTCATAGGATAATCCGTTGGAGTAATAATGGTTACCGACTTACCCAGTTTGGTTAGGTAGTGATACAATCCAAGTGAGGAGCCTAAGGCATCAGCATCCGGTTTATGGTGTGTTGTGATAACAATATTCTGGACCTCATCAGACAGAAGCCATGGTTTAATTTTCTCCGTAGTTAATCCCCCCATTTATCTCGCGAAATGTTTGACAAAACTCGTAATTTTCTATCGAAGTAAGCCTATTTTTGCACCCGATTTTCGGAATCACAACATCATGGCAGGAAACAGAACATTTACGATGATTAAACCCGATGCCGTTGCAAACGGTCACATCGGTAACATTTTGAGCGACATCATTGCAGGAGGATTTAAGATTGTAGCGATGAAATACACCCACTTGAATGCAGAAACTGCGGGTGCATTTTACGCGGTACACAAAGAGCGTCCTTTCTACGGCGACCTAGTTGAATTTATGACTAGTGGACCAATCGTTGCGGCAATTTTAGAAAAAGACAACGCGGTTGAAGACTTCAGAACTTTGATTGGGGCAACCAACCCACAAGAAGCTGCAGAAGGAACAATCCGTGCGAAATACGCTAAGTCGATCGACGCAAACGCGGTTCACGGAAGTGATAGCGACGAGAACGCTGCGATTGAAGGAAACTTCTTCTTCAGCCAGTTCGATCGTCACTAAGATATTACGGGTAGTTTTAAGTAACTATCTTTGTTAGAGAATTTGTCCGCCAGCTGGCGGATGAGGGCCTATAGCTTTCGCCAGTGGGCGAACAAGCAACTTCGCTAAGGCCTGAACAAAAAGGAAGTTGCACCGAGAGTAATCTCCGGGCCTATAGCTCAGTTGGTTAGAGCACCTGACTCATAATCAGGTGGTCCCTGGTTCGAGCCCAGGTGGGCCCACCCTTGCACACAAAGGCTTCGCAGAAATGCGTAGCCTTTTGTTTTTTATGATTGTAACACTTTTGTAACACTTCTGGGCTTTTAGCAGTACAAATAGCAAAATCAAAAATTTACTTACTTTGGAGCATGAAAATAATTATTCTAACTTTAACGCTGTTCATCTATTCAGCGTCGTATGCTCAACAAGTTGACAAAAAAGAATTAGAAGCTGCTGGCGGTGAACTAGAATTATATTCTAATATGCAGTCAACAGCAAATGTCCTTTATGGAATCGGGATTGGTCTCACTACTATCAGTTTTGTTGCAACCGATAACAATGGCGTACCCAATGTGCCATTGGCTGTTGGTGGTTCCGTAGCGACATTTGTGGGTTGGGTGATTGATCGCAGTGCACATAAACACATCAAAAAAGCGGGATACCATTTGATGAGTGCAGATTCTGGAATTGGGGTCAAATTGGTTTTTTGATTTGTGATTTTGACAATGAGAAAAAAGTTGGTTGCATGGGTTTCCTATCTCAAAAAGTCAAAACTTCAAAATAGGCTCTAGGTAAAATTATACTCTAAGATTTTCAAAACTAGCACGTGAGTAAAAAGATGTTTTCCTCAGTTGGATTGCACTAAACACAATTTCTTTTCAAGGTGCACCTACTCTCAAAACAATTTAGTCTTTCAACTTGACATCGTGGAAAAAGATGTTTCTCAAGGTTTCTTGCTATTTACCTATGACATTTTTGCCATAGCCCCACCTACCTAACAGTTTACATTTACGTTCGGAGATTTATTAGCTACGTAAAGTAATCCGTATATAGCAAGATAGAGCAATAGCTTGATTACAGGAGTTAGGTTATAACATTTAAATGTTATAACCTGTAGGTTCGATAATTTTAATAAAATGGATAGGTTGTTATGTGGGAATAGTTCACTAATACATTGATTTTTTGTTGCATTAATTCAGTGAGAATGTAAAAGGTGATATAACACTCTCAGTATTTACAGGGTTTAAGGATTAGGAATTTATCAAATTATAATCGTTGTTCGATAAATAGGGTCTATCGGATTTTTGCTACTCAAGCAGAATAGTTGAGTTTAAGCTCACTATTCCGCTTTTTTGTTTGTACTGAATTAACGGCTATATCACAGACACTAACCATAATGTCTGATTAACACTTGTTTATTATAATTGCAGAATGAATCTTAAGCGCTTTCATATTGCTATTCTAATTGGGATTTTAGGATTTCAATTTGCTGTAGCTCAAGCACCCAAAGTTAAGTTGGGTTTTGAGGTAAGCCATTTATATGACTTGTATGAGGGTCCCCATGAACTTTCTGGAACGTCAGGTAATGTCAATTATGAAATTATAGATATTGATTTGAAGGGATTGAACGGTGAATATACTCAGTTTGACATGGGACTCTCTGTTTTATCTGAAATTCAACTTAATAGTTCAGTATCCATGAGATTGAGTTTTACAAATGGTTCTTTGACATCACAGTTTGATAATCAATATGCCAAAACAAAATTAAATCTAATAAATACTGATATTAGAAGATATTTAAAACCACGGGTTTTTAGGCGTAAAACTCAAGCCCATCCTTTTTTTGAAGCCTATCCTTTTTTTGAGGTTGGTCTTGGATTCACCCATTATGACGCACAGCGATATTTCATCAAAGATGAAGGATTATTTAGTGAAACCAATGGTGTTGCATTTTCAAATTCTATTGCAACAGGGTGTTTATTTACTTTAACTAGAAAGGTCAGCTTCGATATATCATCCAATTTTATTATAAATCATTCAGATGCAATTGACGGATACTCCAATAGAGGAGGTGACATTATGATGCAAACCTCAGTCGGTTTTATGTTTACATTAAAAGAATGATTAAGAAAATACTAGGAAAAATATGTTTATTAAGTCTTTTAATGCCTTCGCTTAGTGTTTTAGGGCAAGTACCGTCATATATACCCACCGATAGTCTTATTGGTTATTGGCCCATGAATAACAATGCAAATGATGTGAGTAGCAATGCATATCATATGAACAACAGTAATGTCACCTTCACCACAGATCGTAAAGGTGTATCAAATGCTGCTGCCTATTTCAGCGGAAATGCTAGTAGTCTTTACACTAAAACTTACTTTAAGGAGTTCACAGGAACAGTCAACCAGACCTATTCTATTTGGTTTAAAAATGCGACCAATCATTGGAGATATCTCCTTGATTATGGAAACACCTCTGGCTCACGTTTTCAAATGTTACCTACTACGCGGTCAACTACCAAAGCAATTGTAGTTTCTGGTACACAAGGTTGCAATGCTTGCCGATCAGGATCTGCTCATACTTGGCCTACAGGAAACAGCCTTTTAACAGGATGGCATCATATTGTTATTGCTATAGACAAAGATTCAATGAAAACATACTACGATGGGGTAAATTTGGGAACCAAGAGCCACAGTGGCTTCACCTGTAATGATACCGCATATAGAATCTATTTAGCTAGCGATATTGTTTGTATTCCAGAATATCCCAATGTTTACCTAGATGACCTTGGTATTTGGAATAGAACATTA